>QWCH01000045.1_pt1 | contig 182021 bp, 177 predicted proteins | sample 1972671 | NCBI WGS metagenome assembly QWCH01 (sample SAMN09866713, study PRJNA288562) | Human gut metagenome isolate term3_stool, whole genome shotgun sequencing... | isolation source: gut | host: Homo sapiens | place: USA: California | reverse complement strand
ATTATTCCATACTGTCAAGTATTATTCGTGTCAAAAATGTTGTCTTTTTGTTGTCCTTTTGATTCACGAACTCCTAAAAACCTTGATTTTCCTCATCTTTTTTGCCTATGGGTTTCATCGTTGGGAACAAGATTACGTCTCTAATGCTAGGTGAATCAGTAATCAGCATTATTACCCTATCAACACCTACGCCAAGTCCTCCTGTAGGTGGTAGGCCAACTTCAAGTGCGTTGACAAAGTCCATGTCCATAGGATGTGCTTCATCATCGCTTCCAGCGTCGAGCTGTGCCTGCTGTTCAGAAAATCTTTCAAACTGATCAATAGGATCGTTCAACTCTGAAAATGCGTTCGCAATTTCCCAGCCATTTATATAAGCCTCAAACCTACGTGTAATCCTAGGATCTTCAGGGTCTCTCTTAGCAAGTGGTGAGATTTCAACCGGATGCCCTACGACAAAAACAGGGCCATCAAGATATCCTGGAACATCTTCGCAGTATTCCTCAAACATCTCAGCAATGAGTTTGCCACGGGTGTAGTCCTTGATTTCGTGCTCGTCCATTCCGTACTTTATGCACGCCTCTCTAGCCTCGTCGTCGTTATCAATCTTAGAGAAATCAACTCCTGTAATTTCCTTAACTGCATCTGCCATATTCAGCCTGCGCCAAGGAGGAGTAACATCAAATTCTTTACCTTGATATGTAATAATCGGAGTTCCGTTGACCTTCATAGCAGACTGATATACAAGCTGCTCAGTAACTTCCATCACGCTGTCCATATCACCGTATGCCATATAGCATTCCATAGAAGTAAACTCAGGGTTGTGGTTTCTGTCCATGCCTTCATTTCTGAACATCTTGCCCATTTCGTATACGCGATCAAGTCCTCCAACGATTAGCCTCTTAAGATAGAGTTCATTGGAAATCCTAAGTTTCATATTGAGATCAAGCGTATTGTGATGTGTCTCAAATGGTCTTGCGTTTGCACCGCCTGCAATCGTTGTCAAGATTGGTGTATCAACTTCTAGATAACCATAATCATCTTCAAGCACTCTACGGAATTCCTTAATTATCGCAGCTCTTTTGTTGAATTTATCTCTAACCTCAGGATTCATTATGAGATCCACATATCTTTGCCTATATCTCAAATCCTGATCCTTAAGGCCATGGAATTTATTAGGTAGAACCTGGATTGATTTGCTGAGCAAAACAGCCTGTGATGCTCTTATTGAGATTTCGCCATGTTTTGTTTTGAATACAGTTCCTACAACGCCCAGGATATCTCCAATGTCATATGTCTTAAACCAGCTGTATTCTTCAGGGCTTATCCCATCCTGACGTACGTAACACTGAATTCGGCCCTGCTTATCCTGAATATCTATGAAGGATGCCTTACCCATATGACGAAATGCCATAATTCTTCCAGCAATAGAAACTTCCTCATCTTCCATGGCATCAAAATTGTCTTTTATATCCATGCTGTGCGCAGTAACATTCCATTTTTCATGCAAAAACGGATTTCTTCCCGCTTCCTGTAGTTTCTTAAGCTTATCCCTTCGAATTCCTCTCTGCTCTGATAATTTCTCTTCAGAAAGTTCTTCTGTGTCATCTAGATAGACATCTTGATTTGCATTCTTTTTCTTTAAATCGTCCATTTTTGACCTCTCAATAAATTAATCGGGCATTACCTTGCTTATGCTCTCAATTTCATATTGCATCTTACCATCAGGTGTCTCAAACTCAAAAGTTTCTCCGACTTTCTTGCCAAACATAGCTCTTCCTATTGGTGAATCATAGGATACCTTTGGCGGCTCACTGAATGGATCTGACTCTGTTACGCCAAGAATAGAGTAAACTTCACTCTCACCTGTTAGTGTGTCTTTAACTTTAACATAAAGTCCAACATATACAGAGTCTTCAGATATTTTGTTTACATCTACAACCCTCGCGTTTTTTAGTAGATCATCGAGTTCCTTTATACGAGTCTCAACCCAAAGATGTTCGTCTTTGGCTGCATCAAACTCTGCATTCTCTGAAAGGTCTCCATATGATCTTGCATCTTTTAACTTCTCGGAAACTTCTGAACGTTTGGTAGCAACCAGATCATCTCTTTCCGATACTAATTTATCAAAACCCTCCTGGGTCATCAAAACTTCATCAGGCATTATAAATTCTCCTTAAAATAAATAATTGTCAAAAACCACCGTATCAACATTCATAGCTTCTACGGCAGTTTCTAGGGACTTAGTATATTCTAAAACCATTATTTTGTCAATGATATATCATTCTAATATACTTAACCCTAACATACTAATATCGTCAATTCTCACAAAATACTATTCGCACATTCTTGCAATTTGTCAAATATACGAGCGAGGCATAGTTAATATCAAATTCGAGGATGTCTCCCGGTTTGAGCTCACCGTTATAATCTTCAATGTCCAAAATAGTGTGATCGCTTGATGCTCCGATAATTTCAATGCCAGCATCCTTTGGAAATAACTCAGAAGGATCACCGTAATCAACCTTGCCAATTGCAATCAACGCTCTCTTTCTCATACCTCGATCTATATAAACAGGCTTTTTGCCAAAGGCATCTACACCGATTTCTCCCTGTGGATGCGATGGTTTCACCTTTGATTCAATCACCTCGGCCTGTAATGTGAATACGTCTTTTCTAAGATTATCTACATCATAATCGTAAAATAGCCATAGATCTCGAGCTAGCAAAATAGCTTCGCCTACCCTAAGTGAATTGATGCCCTTTGGAACATTTTTATCTATTATTCTCATTAGAGAAGAAGTCGCTCCGCCCGAAACAATATCTAATTTTCTTTCAATTTTAGTTTCAACGATGTTTGCAAGTGCAACCAATTCCTCCAGTTTATCTACAGTAGGAAGAACCGAACCATAGCACCCTACATTGGTGCCTATTCCAGCCAAATAGAGCGAATCCATTTCATTTTCAACTTTGAGTGCCGCTTCCACTAATTCGTCTTTGTCCCAAAATCCTTCTCGCAGATCGCCTAGGTCAACCATTAACACAACCGAGTGCACCTTATCCTGTTTTGTTGCTTCGAGGTTCAATGCCTCAAGAACTGCCATTTCGCTGTTCAAACTGTATGTACACAGAGAAACAACTTCCTGAATCTCGCTAAGCATTGGAATTCTAAGCAGCATAAGCGGCTTTTCGATGCCGTGGTCTTTTGCATCTCTGAGTTGCTCTAGCCTAGAAGAACCGATTATATCTACGCCTCCATCTGCAAATACTTTTGTAACTTCCGGTATTCCTGTTACACCCTTTATAACACCAGTAAGCGAAACCCCCTGCTCAGCGCACGCATTTACTACTTCCCTTACGTTGTGACTAAGTGCCGAAAGATTTATTTCTAATCTTGGATATCTTTCTTTCACTCATTTTCCTCCTTATTATGATTGCCGGATCTGATGATGTGCCTTGCAGAACTTCTTGCAAGTGAATCTTTTCTTATTATTATCTTTCTGATCCTAGCCTCGTTTGGCATCTCTTCATTAATCTTATCAATGCCATCCCACACAAGTTCATGGAGTTGCTCTTTGGTTGTATTAACTCCGATAATCTCCTCAACCTCCTGCATGTCGAGCACAACGGTCGCAATTATTTTGTAGGCTCTATTGTAATCGTATGTTTTACCATTTTTTTCAGATATATCTTGCTCCGAAACATCTCCATCTACATATGAGGTCTCATTCCAAACCATCGACTCCTTGATGCACTGCAAACTGTTAATTTTTGCTTCAATCTCTTCTGGGTAGATTTCTTCATCTCCAATTTTGATGGTGTTTTTTGAATTTCCCCTTACATAGAGGAAGTCATTAACATCAAGGGCTCCGATATATCTCGTGTCAAACCAGCCTGATACTAAGACGGCATCTGTGGCCTCTTCATCCTTGTAATAACCCTGCATAACTGAATCACTCCTGACCCAAATTTCGCCGTTTCCATCCTTATCCTTGTTTCTTATTGCGACACCATAGCCAGGCAGAATATGACCTACTGAGTTATTTCTTATATCTTTTTCAACATCCGGATTTATGGCAATAATTGGTGAGCATTCAGGCACGCCAAATCCCTGAATTGCCAAAATCCCCATATTTTGTAGGAATTCAAGAGAGTCATTATTTATATTATTTCCACCGGATATAATCAACCTCAAATTTCCGCCAAAATATGCCTTCATGTCCATGGCAAATTTCTTTGGCATGCTCAGCCCAATTCGTTTAAAATACCTGTTTGCAGACATGTATCTTCTCAGCTTACCCTCATCGCTATTTCGGATAGCTTCTTTGACAAGTCGCCTCCTCATACTTTCAATTATTGACGGCATTGCAACTATTATTGTCGGTTTAACATCCTGCATATTGTTTTTCAGTTCGTTCGGGTCATCAGGATTGTCGCAAAACGCAAGTGCAGCCCCCTTATACAGAGGTATCAAGAATCCACAGGTTATCTCGTACGCCAGGTGGAGCGGCAGCATAGAGAAGAATACATCCCATTGGTTGACCTTCACAATCGTAGGTGCGGACATAATATTATCCACAAAATTCCCGTGCGACAGAATTGCCAGTTTAAAGCTGTCATCATACTCAGAATCAATTCGCAACAAAACAGCTGTCTCCGATGAGTCTATTCGTGCGTCTATGTATTGACGATCTCCCTTGGCGAGCTGATTCATTCCTTCCTTTACAACTTTCGAGAAATCATCGCCTTCCATATTGTATTTTTCGAATGTTATAATGTCCCAAAGTTCATTTTCTGTTGACAGTTTTTCAATATATTTATCCTGCACAATCACAGCTCTTACATCAGCTTTTTTCAGGGTTTTTGTGATTTGCTCAGTGTTGAGAGACTTATCAACAGGGACAACCACACCTGCACCCGATGCCACTGCCAAAAACGTTACTATCCACTGATAGCAATTATCTCCGATAATCGCGATTTTCTCTCCCTTGAGGCCACGGTTTATCAGTGCCGTCCCAAGTCCATTGACATGAGCCATCATATCTTTGTATGTTACTTCTCCGTAAGGTTGCGACTCATCAAATTTTTGCATCAGGGCAACATTGTCCCCATACTTTGCAACGCTTGATTCGATCATCGCCTTGAGGTTTACCACAGGCCTTGAATCTCTGTAACGTACAATTGGGTCATTGTTTATCTGAATCTGCCTTATCTTTTCGAGTGCTCGATTCTCAGCCTTCTTTTTGGTCTTTACATAATCGAACGATTCCCCATCTCCGCTGTTTGAATTCAGCCCCGCTTTAAATCTCTTTATCTTGCCCGTTGTTGTTTTTTCAAATGGCGTTTTTCTTATATTTATCCTCTTAATATGCTTATACGGTGGCATCATGCCATTTATCGTATCCATGTATTCTTTAAACAGGTGGTATATCTCGCTTTCCGTAAGCTCACCCTGTGTCTCCTCAAGAAGAGCATAATTTGGATAAATATCTGCTGTGATTGCAACATTTCCAATTCTCTCATCTTCGACACCGTGAACCATAACCTCTTCAACCAACTGGTTTTCGTGGATCAATTGCTCAACTTCTTCAGGAAAAATATTTTTTCCACCCTTGGTAACGATTACATTCTTTTTTCGGCCTGTTATGTATAAAAATCCATCGTCGTCAAAATATCCGTAATCGCCCGTGTACAGCCATCCATTTCTCAAAACTTTTTCAGTTTCTTCTTCGTCTTCATAGTAGCCAAGCATTACCGATGGCCCTCTAACTATGATTTCACCTACTCCAAATTCATCTTCTTCAACTATGTGCACTTCATGTTTTGGTAGTGGCTTGCCTACAGAATCCGCTTTGCTATATCTATCTTGATTTACAGCAATAATCGGGGAGCATTCTGTCATTCCGTAGCCCTGTATCATAGGTAATCCCATGGCCTCGAAGTCTTCAATAATCTTTGGATCTGATGCCGCACCGCCTGCGATTAAGAGTTGAATGTTGTTTCCAAGCATCTGATGAATAGGGTTGAACATCCTGCGGATAACTCTTTTGTTCTTATAGAGACCCAATCGCCTTGAAAGATCAATAGCCTTTCTAAGTCTCTCAGCTTCTCCCCTTCCTTCAGCCTTTCTGAAAATTGACCTGTGCATTTTCTCAAAAATTAGCGGTACTCCAAGAATAATCGAAGCATTTAACTCTGACAGGTTCTTTTGGATGTATTTGAAACCCTCTGAAATTGCAACCGTAGCGCCCTGGTATATGCATGTCAAATATGTGCATGTCATTTCATATACATGGTGGACTGGCAGTATCGACAAAACAATTTCGCCGTCAGGCACTGACACATACTTGGACATATTGATAACATTGCCGATTAGGTTCTTGTGAGAAAGCATTACACCCTTTGAGGCTCCCGTTGTTCCGGAAGTGAAGAGGAGGGCAGCCATAATATTGGGGTTTATGTCCATGTCAACATATTCTCTCTCTCCATCTCTAACAAGAAGCTTGCCTTCGCTTACAAGTTTGGTAATAGAGTGTATCGTATTATGTTCCGTCTTCTGATCTTCCTCTGCACTCATCGAAATAAAATATTCTATCCCAACATTATCACCATCAATCAGGTCCATAATCCTCTTTTGTGCACTCTTGTCAAAGACAATGGCTGATGCATTTGCTCTTTTAACCAGGTTGACAATTTCATTAGCTGGAAGATTCCTGTCAAGCGGTACTATAACGCCAACCCCACAGATTACTGCAAAATATGTCAACAGCCAGTTATATCTCGAATTGCCGATAATGGCGATCTTCTTACCCTTTAATCCCATATCAAGAAACTTAGTCCCAAGAGCATCAACATCCTCTCGGAGCTGGCCAAACGTAATAGGCCTAAAATCTGTGCCTGGAATATCCTTTACAAGATATGCCGCCTTATTTTTGTATAACCTCGATGAGGTTCTTAGCATTTCCTTGATATCCGAGACATCTCTTGTCGGATATAATACTCCCTCATATTTTTTGTTGTTCATTGTTTCACCTGTCCTTTTTAGTTATATGAATTAACGTGCAAAACAGTTCTGATGAGATGCTTTGTGACTATCTGCTGCATTGTTTTAGTTTATCTTCAATCATAAAATACGGTAATCCCATTACATTCTCAAAATCTCCTACATACTCCTCAATATATTTTTTGAAGTAGCCTTGGATGGCGTAAGCCCCCGCCTTGTCGTAAGGTTCATCCGTATTTATATATTCTTCGATTTCTTCTTCAGTCATTCTGGCACACCGTACTATGGTTTCGCAGGAAAAAACTTCTTTTTCCCTCGTTTCAAGATTTTTAGCATCGCAGGTAGGATCGAGTTTGAGTATCGTAACTCCTGTTATTACCTTGTGGCTATCACCCTGGAGTAAACTGATCATCCTATGTGCATCTGCTTTGTCCCTTGGCTTTCCTAGTTTTTCTCCCTTGAAAACCATGGTATCTGCACCAATAATGATAATCTGTTTTCCTTTAAACATATCACTTTCGGTGTCAATTGAACTTGCAACATTCTCGACCTTAAGTTCTGCTAAATATTCTACCGCTTCCCTGTCAACCAGTTCTTGCTCATCTTCCGGAAGATTGGTTAAAGTTAGATGGGGCGGCAAAATTTCTTCTGCGTTTGATGGTATAGTAATCGGATCAATTCCATGTTTTCTTAATATTTCCGTTCTTCTTGGCGATGCCGAAGCGAGTATTATCACCTTTTTGTCTTGACAATCCATGCCTTTTCTCCCTATCTGCTGCTATAGACAAATATCAAAAATGGATTCTCACCCCTGGACAGAAATAGTGGAATCCAAATTACGTCATATTTATTGATTAAGCAATTACCAATATAAGTCTAGGCAATTTCGAGTGCAATCTCCATCATCTGAGTAAATGTATTTTGCCTTTCTTCTGCTGAACAGCCTTCACCTGTAAAAGGATTATCTGAGATAGTGCATATGCACAAAGCATTCTTACCTGCTCTTGCTGCTTCCATGTACAAAGCTGCTGCTTCCATTTCTACAGCTAGCACGCCCATCTCTCTCCACTGTCCCAAAGGACGGCCTGCATCATAAAACGTATCGGATGAATAAACATTTCCAACGTGAACGTTTACTCCCATTTCGATAGCTTTGGTTTCTGCTTTTTTCAAGAGTTCAAAGCTAGCGATTGGCGCAAATGTTCCTGGTATACCATACTGATTTGCGTAGTTTGAGTTAGTGCAAGCACCTGAGCCTAGAACAATATCTCTAAGTTTGACATCTTCGCCTATAGCACCCGCGGAACCGATTCTTATGATATTTTTCACATCATAAAAATTAAAGAGTTCGTGCGAATAAATTCCCATCGATGGCATCCCCATACCAGAAGCCATAACTGAAACTCTCTTTCCCTTGTAAAAACCAGTGTGTCCATTTACACCTCGTACGTTATTTACAAGAACAGCATCTTCAAGAAATGTATCTGCAATAAATTTCGCTCTAAGTGGATCCCCTGGCATCAGTACAGTCTCAGCAAAATCCTCTTTTCTGGCTGTAATATGTGGTGTAGGGATATTGTTCATATTCATCCTCCTGAGAAATTTAATATTAAAACGATAAAATGGAGCTCCCGACCGGGCTTGAACCAGCGACCTGCTCGTTACGAATGAGCTGCTCTACCAACTGAGCTACGGAAGCACCTTCTTTATAATTTTAAGTGTTACACCCAATATTGTCAAGATTATACCTTATGAGAAATTCGCAAGTTTCCTATCTGTGACAATAAGGCTTCTGTGCGCTACCCTACCACAACCTTGTTGTAATAGCCGCTGTATCGGCATATATCACCAAATTCACAATATTTACATGCGTCCGCATCTGCATCTATCTTCAGCGGTCTTATTGCAATATCTCCCGACATAATTGAATTGCATAATTCAGTAACCCTTTGCGAGACATCTGTTTTGTACTTCTCAAAATCTTCTTGGCTCATGCTTTCCGCAGGGTATGCTTTGTCTCTTGATGTTTGAACGAGTTTGGCATATTTCGCTCCAATAATCTCCCCAATTTCATCGACAACAGCACCACTCATCATAAATTCGCCTTTTTTGTTATTTCTATTTTCGTCATTTAGGTTTATATAAAATGCACCCATGCCCTTCAAAGCATTGGAATCTCTATATTTTTCGCGTGCTCCGGCTTCAATGGCAGCTACATAGATGAAGAGCTGTAGATCATATCCACTCTCAATATACTTCCCCTTAAAACTGTTTTTACCCGTCTTATAGTCGACTATTGTAAAAATTTGTTCATCTTTAAAATCCATATAGTCTATTCTATCTACAAAGCCTTTTACCGTAGCTGCAGGCTTCTCATTCTCTCCATAGATTTTGTACTCGAAGCCTTTTTCATATTCACTGCGGCTGAGTTTGACGTCTCTTCGGAAGCCCACAATTTTTTCGGCAGCTCTCTTGACAATCCCTCTCACTCTTTCAGTGATATACCTCTCCTGTCCGGTCTGCGGAAATAAGATGCTTAGATTTTTCTCAGAAAACTCATCAACAAGAAGGTCAAGTTTTTCGTGCACCTCATCTGGTTCAAGTTCTGTCCACTTATCACCGTCGTCAGCCCAAAGGCAGAAATTTTCCATGACGTCATGCATAAAGGTTCCAATATCCGTGCTTTTGTACTCAATCGGCTCACTGCTTGCCGGCTTTATTCCGAAATTAACAAAATATCTATATGGGCAACGGCTGAATTGTTCTAATCTTGATGGCGATAGTCTCAGGGTAATGTCTTCTTTTTTATCATTCTGAGAAATATCTGTGCCGCCTGCGTCCGTAGATTCGCTTTTATGCCTTTCGCTTGAGTATAGCATTGCTGTAAGTCTTGCATCTAGAGGCTTATCTATATGCTCATAATCCCTGATATTTTTAAGCATGTCGATAGCGTCCAAATTTCTAGTGCCTAAATTTATCGTTTGGTTTGGGCCAGCTGTTTTGTTCTTAAAGGCCTCAAGCCACTCTTCGCCCGCTGCAAGTTCGGGCGTAATATTTGACGATTCATTCAATGAATAGAATCTAGCTAGATTAGTCAACGTCCCCATAGGGCTTTCAACGATGAAGTTATTTCTTGAAACGGGAGCCTGCTCTACAATGCTAGTTGCGGCTGCATTCTTTTCGTCGCCAAACATTTTCTCAAAATCATCGACAAGTTCCGAAGGCAATTGCTCTTCGCCACGTATATTATTCGAAATGAAGCTTATCCAAATATCCTCTGTCGGCTTTGAAAAATTCCTGTAAATCGCAAGCCTTTCCTCCATATCAAGATTTTCTGTCTTAGCGACCAACCCGTGAAACGGAGAGTCGAAGTTTGAGCCATCGCTATTTTGTTTCTCTATAAGAGATATTTCATATCGCGTGATTAGATTGTTTTGCTCTGGCTGTTTTGGTATAAGCCCCTCATTCATCCCAAGCACCACTAGTGCCTTTATTGGGCCCGTTCTCGTCCTCTGCGTCGATCCGACCAAAAGATCGTCTACAGATGGTGGTGTATTCCCGACGGTAACTGCTTCAAGCCCCGTATAAAAAGCTTCGCTGAATATATCGATGTTAAAATTTTCATAGCCAATGAGTTCCACGATCTGATCAAGTACCGAAATGACAGACTTCCACATTACATCATTTTCAATTTTGTTTGCGATGGCGATTTCTTTCATGTACTCGAAATATCTTCTCGCAAAATCCTTGATTGTTGCCCCTTCTTGCTTGCTGAACTTTACAAGTTCTTCAAGGCGAATTAACGGATTTATAGCAAGTTCCCTAAGTCTATTTATTTCTGCGAGCCTATCCTGCGCTTCTTCATCCTCGTCATCATCTCCGCGATTTCTTCCCGGCAAGGATTCAATATATACGAAAGGCTTCTTCCACATAGAACCCTGTATTTTGTGCCTGTGCACGTAGTTCTCGAGCCTTTCAACAGCTAAATCCTCTGTCGAAAGCGTAGCAAACGGATTCTTTATAAAATTAATTACATAGTAGGTCGAATATTTTTTCTTAACAGCTTCAAGGGCTGAAATCAAATATCTCACAAATGGTTCTTTAGAGATAGGCTTCCTGGAGTCCACAAAGAGGTCAATATCGTAATCCTTAAGTATGCGTTTTAAGATTGAAATCCTGCTATCTCCGTCATTGCACAAAATAGCAATGTCTCTGTTTCTGAATTTCCTTTCTCTAAGTAGCTGCCTTATGTGTGCCGCACATGCTTCGGCTTCATAATACGCATTCTGTGCCCTTATGATCCTTATATTTTCACGCCTGCCCTCAAAGTGTTCTGGATTCAGCTTATATAGATTAGCCTCAAGATGACTTAGGTCCTCAGGCTTTGCTATTTTATATTCATCGCTTATTGGCGATATGCGAATGTCCGAATCGGCATCTATTCCTTCCAGGCTTTTCACCTTAGTGATGATTGCTGTCCCAGCCTTGAACAAATGCTCTCGATTGGCCCCGTCATAGCTGATGACTAAGTTAAGGTTCGAGCCATCATTCGAATTTTTCATCTTATTTGCCAAGGCCTCAATAATCCTGTATGCCTTACCCGTAAAGCTGTCGAAGCCGTAAATCCAAAAATCCGTTGATTCCAAGTAATGCGACGATTCTATTTTGTTTATAAAACTCGTGTATCTGTCCTCGTTGTCGCTGAACGTGCCTGCGAGTGCCTTCTCATAAGCTTCAAATATCACTCCAAGGTCAGAAAGTTTCGAATGCAGTTCAACCTCTTCCCTGGATAGCTCCGCCATTTCCAGAATATCCTTTGGGGAAAGATTTTCCAGTTTAACCTGAGATATAAAATCACCAACAATCTTTGCAAATCCGGGCTTTCCAATCTGGTTGGCAAATGCTCTCATTTGCTTATAATCAAGTTCTCGAAGAACTTTCGACAAAATAATCTCCCTGCCGACACGGTCTACGTAAACGGTGTTAAGGCCACCAAGTTCACTGAAAACATCGTGCATCAGCCTCGAAAAAGTTTTGATTTCGACATTAACAAGGCTTATTGGTGATGGCTGCGGATCCTTAGATACATGCTCTTTCGATTTGCTATGAAAATATAATCTGGCATATTTTAGCGCTGTTTTTTCCGCTTCAAGTCCGTATTGATCAGGAACAATTACAATACTTTTTCTATTTCTATCAAAAATTTGTCTGTATATAAATTCTTCTTTATTAAGATTTTCTCTGCCGTAGAATATATTAATCATTTATTCACCCAATTACGCTAAACCCAGAATCTCCTCAGAAGTTTTTATTAAAATGTCAGGTTCCTCTTCGCTGTTTCTCTTATCCCCTGAGTTGCTGTCTTTTTTAGATGTTTTAGATGTTATTGCCCAATCCACAAGAGCCGAAGTCACGCCTGCTCGGTTTGCGCAAACGATATCAAAACTTGAGTCCCCAATCATGACAGCATCAGATGGATCTGCTCCAAGTTTTTCAAGACCTAGAAGTACAGGTTCAGGATTTGGCTTATGTTCAACCGTATCTCCTGCACAAACCATCGCATCAACACAATCCATTATTCCAAAGGCATCTAACCCCTGTTCGGTAGTATGTCTCATTCTGGAGGTTATTATACCGATCTTATTCCCTGCGGATTTTAGTTTCTTTATGACATCAACCATGCCGGGGAATGGCTTGGTTTCTTCTTTAAAATGCTTTTCCTGATATGATCTATAAACTTCAATAAGTTTGTCAACATCCATGCCTGGAAAGGCCTTCTCCATTGAAATCCATAGCGGCTCTCCAAATGTGCCTATGATCCAGTTTTCATCTCCTGGCGCACCATTGACATATTTGAAAGTCTGGTGCCATGAATTTATTACGGTTTGATTGGTATCTGCTAAGGTCCCGTCAAAATCAAACAAAAAAACGGTTTTCTTCATTATCTCTATCCTCTTCTCATAGCATTTTTCAGGTCTTTTAGGCTCTTAAGTCTTTTGCCATCTTGCGGGACTTCTTGCTTTAATGAACCCTGCTTTCCACTTCGCTTTGCACGATTTTCACCTCTTTTGTTCCTGCTGCCCCTTGTCCTCTCGCTTGTACTTATGGCTAGTTTATTAAGGCCCTTCATGGAAAGTGCTATGTTGTTCTTTTCTCTATCGATTTCTATTATCTTAACCTTGACGTTATCGCCAACGGAAACAACCTCAAGTGGATCTTTTACAAACTGATCTGACAACTGCGAAACGTGAACTAGGCCATCCTGCTTGACTCCTATGTCAACAAAAGCTCCAAAGTCAACGACATTTCTAATTGTCCCGTCGAGAATCATGCCTGGTTTCAAATCTTCAAAAGCTGTAACATCTTTTCTGAATATCACAGGAGGTGCGCTATCCCTAGGGTCTCTTGCAGGTTTTTTCAACTCAGAAATTATATCTGTCAGTGTCATCTCTCCTACTCCGAGTTCAGGCGAAAGCTTTTCAACTGCTTTTTCCATTGTTTTCGCTCCAGTCAAACTCAAAATCATGCTGTCAATACCCTGAACGCCACCTGCTGTAAGCGAAGTCTTGTCAATGCCCAAAATGCCTAGCAATTTGTCGCAGGCTTTGTAACTTTCAGGATGTACCGAAGTTGAATCCAACGGCTCATCGCCCCCTGAAATTCTCATAAAGCCTGCACACTGCTCAAATGTCTTCGCACCAAGTTTTTTGACCTTAAGAAGCTGTTTCCTGTTTTTGAAAATGCCTTCCTCTTCCCTCTGTGCAACTATATTCTTAGCAATCCCCATATTGATTCCAGCAATATATGAAAGCAGCGACGGAGAAGCTGTATTCAAGTCTACTCCAACCCTGTTAACACAGTCCTCCACCACATTCAAAAGAGCTCCATCTAGCAGGCCTTGATTTATATCATGCTGATATTGGCCAACTCCTATGTGTTTTGGATCAATCTTTACAAGTTCTGCAAGCGGGTCCTGAAGACGTCTGCCAAGAGACATTGCACCCCTTGTTGTAACGTCGAGGTCCGGGTACTCTTCCGCTGCAAGCTTGGAAGCAGAATACACTGATGCGCCCGCCTCATTTACTATTGTGTACTGAATGTTGTAATCGTTTTTAGAAAGAAAGTCTGCAACTACCTCTTCGGTCTCCCTTGAAGCTGTGCCGTTTCCTATTACGATAATATCTATTCCAAATTTATCGATTATCTTTTTCAGAATCCTCTCCGTACCTGCGATATCGCTCTTCGGCTTGGTAGGATATATAGTGGTGTACGCAAGCAGCTTTCCTGTCTTCCCAAGCACAGCAACCTTGCATCCTGTTCTGTAGCCGGGGTCAATGCTAATTATTTTCTTTCCCTTCACCGGAGCCGCCATCAAAAGTTTCTCAGTATTTTTCGCAAAAACCTTAACTGCGTCCTTCTCGGCTCTCTCAGTGAGTGTATTTCTGATTTCCCTTTCAACTGACGGTGCGATCAACCTCTTATAACTATCTTTAACTACATCACCCATAAGTTCTGTATAAATATTCGGCTCCTTAGCGATATAAGTCTTTCCAATCTCAAAGGCAACCATATCCTCATCCATTTGGATCTTGACCTTTAATTTCTTTTCCTTTTCTCCACGATTAATCGCAAGAATCCTGTGATTCGGCATGTCTTTGACCTTCTCCGATCGGTCATAATACATGTCATACACAGATTTTTCTTCCGCTTCAACTGCCTCAGTGCACAAAACAGCTCGCTCGTATGTCATTTTGCGAATTCTCTCAATCAGATCCGCATCTTCTGAAATTTCCTCGGCAATGATGTCGCAAGCTCCCTGAATCGCATCCTCATACTTATTAACTTCCTTCTCAGGATCGACAAATGGCAATGCAACATCCTCAAGGCTCTTATCTTCGGTATTTTGTTCTTTAATGATGTCTGCCAGTGGTGCAAGTCCCTTTTCCCTTGCCTTGGATGCCCTTGTGGCCTTTTTCTTCTTATACGGCTTATATAGGTCCTCAACCCTCTGCAGAACAGTCGCCTCTTCGATATCTTTTCTGAGTTCATCTGTGAGTTTACCCTGCTCCTCAATCAGCCTTATTACCTCATCTTTTCTCTCTTCAAGATTCTTCAGATACTTAAGTCTTTCGTCCAGATCTCTCAAAATGTTATCCGAAAGGCCTCCCGTTACTTCTTTTCTATATCTAGCTATAAACGGGATCGTATTGCCTCCGTCTATGAGGTTTACTGTTTTTTCAACCTGTTCTATACTTAAATTAAACTCTTTGGAAAGGGTGTCTATTATCTGTTGCATACTGCTATGCCTCCTTCTGCTTTAGTTTTTCCCTAATAAAATAATTGATGTCGCCATCCATAACCTTCGAAATATTGCCTACTTCAGCACCCGTCCTATGATCCTTGACCATGGTATATGGTTGAAAAACATAAGATCTGATCTGACTTCCCCATGTAATCAGATTAAAATCTCCCTGCAGTTCTCTCATATCTTCTTTGTGCTGCTCATGTGCCAGCTCTGCGAGCCTTGATTTTAGAATCCTCATAGCCATATCTCTATTTTGGTGTTGGCTTCTCTCGTTCTGACACGACACGACTATATTTGTCGGTATGTGGGTAATTCTGATTGCAGAATCTGTCTTGTTGACATGCTGCCCACCAGCACCACTGCTTCTAAACGTATCAATTCTTATATCGTCCGGCGAAATTTCAATATCTACATCATTATCAATCTCAGGCATTACGATAACCGCTGCAAAGCTAGTCTGCCTCTTCCCTGCAGCATTAAACGGAGAAATTCTAACAAGCCTATGTGTGCCCTTCTCATTCTTTAAATACCCATATGCATTCTCACCTTCTACAATGACTGTCGCACTTTTGATGCCTGCTTCGGTGTCATCTTGATAATCGACAATAGTTGTCTTAAATCCATTGTCTTCGGCCCACCTCAGATACATTCTCAAAAGCATCGATGCCCAATCCATGGCATCAACGCCACCTGTTCCTGCATGAATCGACAAAATAGCGTTATTAGAGTCATACTCGCCGTCAAGGAGGGTCTCCAGCGTCAATCTTTCAATAGTATCATTTATTTTATTATAACTTTCAACGATTGATGCAACCGCTTCTGTCTCCCCTAGTTCAACTGTCATCTCAATAAGTTCGGGCAAATCTTCAAGTTCTGATTTTGCATTTTCATATTTAGAAACCTTATCTTCCAGAGCGATCTTTTCTTTTAGTATGCTTTGGGCTTTCTCCTGATCATCCCAAAACCCTTCCTTGATTGTCTCGTCTTCAAGTTCCTTGATTCTATGCTTTTTCTCATCCGGTTTTAGGAATTGATACACTTCTTCCATCTTGGCCGAAAGTTCCGGAATGCTCTGTTTGATATCATCTAGTTGAACCAATTCAGCTGAGTTCATGAAATCTCCTTGTTCTTAACTTCTTATATTTAAACCTTAAGGGGTGCTTAGCACCCCTTCTACATCAACAACGCTATTCTAGCTGCCCAAAATATTTTTGAGCATAATTCTAGTTTTCTTTTGGGATCACTTGTTCCTACCATGGCAATTTTTGTATTTCTTGCCTGAGCCACAAGGGCAAGGATCATTTCTGCCTATTTTAGGAGCATCCCTTCTGATAGGCACCTGTTTTGTTTCTTCCTCATCAGACTCATCATCTACGTATTCCTGCTTGACTTCATGGCTTTCCCTGATCGCGGATCTTCTCTCTGATTCGGTCTGCAAGCTTACATTGCAGCAGAATTTTACAGTCTGTTCACGTATCTCAGCGATCATCTGTTCGAACATATCGAAGCCCTCATTTGAATATGCAGCCGCTGGATCCTGTTGTCCTATGCCTCGAAGCCCTATTCCGGTCCTTAGCTGATCCATTGCATCAATGTGATCCATCCACATATTATCTACAACCCTTAGGAGAATCATCCTCTCAACGGCACGCATCTTCTCTGCGCCGATTTCTTCTTCTTTCTGGTCATATATTTTGTCGAATTCATTATATAGATACTCTTTGAGTCCATCGGCATCAAGTTCGTCAATTTGCTCAGGAGTGAAGTCCACGCTGCCTTTGAACTTTTCCGTAATGCGCATCAGGTTCTTCTCAAGAGTTGCAAGATCCCATTCCTCGGGGAATTTGGATTCCAAGGTGATTGGAGTTACTGTCTCATCGATTAGTTCGTGAGCCATATCTAGAATGGCATCCTTCATTTCTTCATCGAAGAGGACTCTACGTCTTTGATCATATATTATTTGTCTCTGCTTATTCATAACATTGTCATATTGCAGGACATACTTTCTTATTCCAAAGTTCTTAGTTTCTACTTTCTTCTGTGCGCTCTCGATTGATCTTGAAAGCATCTTGGCCTCAATTGCCTCGTCATCGAGTCCAACTCTATCTACAATTGACTGCATCCTCTCTCCGCCGAAGAGCCTCATCAGTTCGTCTTCGAGTGATATAAAGAACTGTGTCTGACCTGGATCTCCCTGACGTCCAGCACGTCCTCTTAGCTGATTGTCTATACGTCTTGATTCATGCCTCTCGGTACCGATTATCACAAGTCCACCAAGGTCAACAACCTTCTGGTGTTCTGGTTCTCTCTCGATTTTGAATTGGTTGAGATATCCGTTGAATTTGTCTCTCGCTTCATTAAGTTCGTCATTATCCGTCTTGGTAAAGCCTGTAGCAAATGAGATTACCTCATCAGTGTATCCTTCTTTTTTCATAGCCTTTTTGGCTTCAAATTCCGGATTACCACCGAGAAGTATGTCTGTTCCTCTACCTGCCATATTTGTTGCAATCGTAACGGTTCCTTCTCTGCCGGCCTCAGCGATAATTTCAGCCTCTCGTTCGTGCTGCTTAGCGTTCAAAACATTATGCTTGATGCCTCTTTTGTTCAAAAGTTTGCTCAAAAGTTCGGATTTTTCAATGGAAATTGTACCGACAAGCACAGGCTGACCAGTTGAATGTATTTCTGCAACTCGATTTGCAATTGCCTTAAATTTAGCGGCCTCAGTGCCGTAAACTGAATCATCAAGGTCCGTTCTCATGATTGGCTTATTTGTAGGTATTGTTACAACGTCCATGTTGTATATTTCTCTAAACTCATCTTCCTCAGTCTTTGCTGTACCTGTCATTCCTGCGAGTTTTTGATATGACCTGAAATAGTTCTGAAGCGTGATGGTTGCCAAAGTCTTCGACTCACTCTGTACGCTCACCCTTTCCTTAGCCTCAATTGCCTGATGAAGTCCATTGCTGAATCGTCTACCGAACATCAAACGTCCGGTGAACTCATCTACTATTACGACTTCGCCTTCCTTAACGATGTAGTCGACATCTCTTTCCATAATCGTATATGCCTTGAGGGCCTGCAATACGTGATGGTTGATTTCCATGTTTTCCGGATCTCCGAAGTTTTCAATCCCAAAATAGTTTTCAGCCTTTGCAACACCCTCGTCAGTAAGAGATACCTGCTTATCCTTCTCTTCAAGAGTATAGTCGTCATCCTTTTTAAGACCTTGAACAAATGCATCTGCTCTTAGGTACATTTCACTTGATTCATCGCCTTGACCAGAAATGATTAAAGGCGTTCTTGCCTCATCTATCAAAATCGAGTCAACCTCGTCTATGATGGCATAGTTGAGTTCTCTCTGAACCATGTCTTCTCTGTAAATAACCATGTTGTCTCTAAGATAGTCAAAGCCGAACTCATTATTTGTACCATAGGTTATATCTGATTGGTAAGCTCGTTTTCTTTCATCTGGATCGATGCCGTGTATTACACATCCTACAGAAAGCCCTAGGAAACTATATAACTTGCCCATCCATTCTGCGTCACGCTTAGCTAGATAATCGTTGACAGTAATAACGTGAACTCCTTTGCCCTCTAACGCATTCAGATATGCAGCCAAAGTAGCAACAAGAGTTTTACCTTCTCCTGTCTTCATTTCTGCAATTCTTCCCTGATGCAACGCCAGACCACCTATAACCTGCACCCTGAAATGCTTCATACCAAGGCTTCTATAGGCACCCTCTCTGCAAACTGCAAACGCCTCTACGAGGATGTCATCCAGAGTTTCCCCGTTTTTCAGCCTTTCACGAAACTCTTTTGTTTTCCCCTTAAGCTCATCATCTGTCAAGTCTTGCATCGCTTCATCAAGAGCCATAACCTGATCAGCAATTTTCTCAAGTTTTCTAACCTCGCGCTCATTAAAATCGATAAAAATCTTTCCTAGAATTCCCATTCATTTCTCCTTATATGCACAAAATATATTATGTATTTCTAGAATATTACCTGGTCTGAAGTATATCCCCCATCCATCATTCACTATTCGTTATTTTCCTTATTTTCAACTCTCAAATTAATTTCGATAGCCTTCTTATCATCTGCCTTAGTTACCTTGCCTCTAAATATTTTGTCGTCAGTTTCATATACAAAAGAATCTCCCGACTTCGGCAATTTGTCAAGTTGAAGGACTACCCATCCGTTGACAGTGTTTACATCGAGCTCAGGTTCCTCATCAAAATAATCAAACATCTTCTCGACATTTGCATTGCACATTACTCTGTAGCTTCCATCCTGCAACTGGGTTATATCCGATGATTCGACCTCGTCATATTCATCGTAAATATCTCCAATCAACTCTTCGATGATATCTTCCATCGTAACTAAACCCGCAGTGCCACCATACTCATCGACAATGATTGCCATGTGTGATTTACTAACTTGGAGACGTTTAAGCAAAACAGCGGCCTTCATCGAGCCTGCGACATAGATTACAGGCTTAATATAGTCTGAAATTGTTTCCTTCGAGCCATCAACATAATTATGAAAATCCTTCTGGTTTAGAATTCCTAGAATCCTATCGAGATCTCCATCATATACGGGCACCCTAGAAAATCCAGTTTCAGCGAATATTTTTGCCGTTTCTTTCTTTGTTGACTCAACATCTATAGCTACTATATCTACCCTCGGAGTTATCACATCCCATGCCTCAAGATCATTAAACTCGATGGCATTTTGAATGAGCTCACTCTGATCCGCTTCAATCCTGCCTTCTGTTTCAGCCTCCTCAACCATGGTTAGGATTTCTTCTTCCGTTATCCCATCCTCTGTAGATATTTTAAAGAGCTTTGACAGAAAAATCTTCCATTTCATGAACACCCAATTCAGCGGTGCGAACAGAATCATAAAAAATTGAGTAGCAGGCGTTGCAAACATTGCAAACTTTTCAGGTGCCTCTTTTGCTAGATTCTTTGGAGAAATTTCCCCAAAAATCAGAACTATCACCGTGGTTGCAATGGTGGATATCGTAGGTCCGAAAGCTCCATACAGTTTGATAAAGAGGAGAGTTGCTGTTGCGGTCAATGCAATATTTACAATATTATTCCCGATCAATATAGTCGAAAGCAGTTTATTATACTCCAGTGAAAGTTCGAGGGTTTTCTTTGCCCTCTTATCACCGTCATTGGCCCTGTTTTTCAGTCTAACTCTGTTGAGTGAAGTAAAGGCCGTCTCCGTAGCGGAGAAAAAAGCCGAAAAAATCAAAAATATTATAATCAGAACAACTGGTATCACCAGTTCCCGACTGTCCATAGTCAAAAACATCCTCCTTAAAAATTGCTGCAATTAATTAGAAATCACCAAATACATATTGTACCACAAAATGGCAAAAAAGACTATAATTTCGACAAGATTCTACAGTATTAAGCCGTTTGTACCGCACACTGAATAACTTGATTATTGATAACTCTCATGATAAAATTCTACATCATATGCAAATCAATATATTAGGGGGTACAATATGAGAAATTTTGATGAATATCAGGATGATTACTACGGCGACTCCGAATATCAAGATGTCGATTTCGAGGAAATAGATCCAGATACTCCTGACTACGATTATTACGGAGAAAGCAGTACAGGTGAATCTACTTATCCAAATTCCAATGGCACAAAATACATTTCTAAGCGCGCATTTACCGTCTGGCTTATAATAGCGATGGTTCTTACAGCTTTGTTGACTTCGCTAATAAACGGTATACTTATTCCGAAACTGAACGATGCTGCGTATGGCAACAAAAGTGTCACGCCGACTACTTATTCGATAGCCAAAAGCAGCAAAAGTACCATTTCAGCTGAAGAGATAATAGCTAAAAACTCACCATCAGTGGTTGAGATACGTACTGAATCTGTCGCAAGAGACGGGTGGCTCAACAACTTTGTCAAACAGGGTGCAGGCAGTGGTGTAGTCATAAACAAAAATGGCTACATAGTAACTAATAACCACGTAATCGAAGGTGCTCAGAAAATCATGGTCACTCTCAAGAACGGTAAATCCTATAGTGCTAAACTTATAGGACGTGATCCTGAAACAGACCTTGCAGTCCTAAGAATTAACGCTTCTGCTCTAAGACCTGCGGAATTCGGTGAAAGCAGCAAGCTTCAGATGGGGCAATTCGTAGTTGCGATAGGAAATCCGTTAGGTCAACTCGGAGGCACGGCAACTGCCGGCATAGTCAGCTCGCTCAACAGAAGAATTACTATCGATGGCAAAGATATGGAACTTCTCCAGACCGACGCTTCCATAAATCCAGGCAATTCTGGAGGTGGTTTGTTTGATAACTATGGAAATCTAATAGGCATAGTTGTTGCAAAATCTTCAGGCAACAATATTGAAGGCATAGGGTTTGCAATACCTATTGATAAGGCCAAGCCCATCATTGACTCTCTGATAAAAGAGGGCAAGTTGCCGCCTCAACCACGAGTTGGAATAATGATTTCAAACGTTCTTGATGAATCAATGGCAAAAGAGATGAATCTCCCTAAGCCAGGTGTATACGTAGCTAAGGTGCTGACAAAGAACGCAAAAGTTTCTGGCATCAGAGAGGGCGATAGGATTATTGCTCTTGAGGACAAGAAAATTAAAGATAGTCAGTCGTTTATCAAGGAGATTAATAAGTACAAAGTAGGTCAAACTGTTCATATAACTATCGAAAGAAACGGCAAGCAAGTCAAGATTCCAGTAGAGTTGTCAGATAAAAACGAGATGGAATAACCTCAAAATACTTATTAAGCCTTGGACTTATGTCTGATCTATACATCATCATAAAAACTAGGGATGACTGACGTCATCCCTAGTTTTTATACCTTATCTTATTGTAAAATTTTTAATTTTTTCTTAATGTTTTATAAAGTCCTCCTATCACCGCTAAAGTAATGAGAGTATAAATTGCCAATCCAGATGTATCACCTGTATTTGCTGGAGTGTTTTTTCTATTTGCATTAGCAGTTGCATCTTCCTGTGTCTTTTCTTTTACTACCAGCTCCGCCTTAGCAGTGCCCTTTTTTGTGTCAAAGGTTATATCGTGCTTTCCTGGTTTTAAAGAATCGACATAAGATTTTTTAAATGTTACTATTATGCTTCCCTGTCGTACATCATAGTTTGTTTTATTTATAAGTTGCCCATCAACAAGGACACCCTTTAGATCTTCGATCTTGAGTTCTTCTCCAAGGATTCTAAATGTAGCCTTGGTTGATTCCCCTATTACATAGATGACTGCTTTATCTTTAGCAATTGTTTTGTCATCATTCTGCCCCTCTACTACCACATTAAGCTCTTTGATTTCAGCGTTACTTCCAACAGATGGCTTGCTACCGGGAGTTGGTTTGTCGCCAGACTCATTGTTTTCAGCAGGGTCTTGAGTATTATTATTTTCTTTCGGAGTTTCCTTCTTTAAATTAAACTTAAGGTCCTTATATCCATCTGACAATACTGTAATTTCTGCATTGGATAAGTCAGGGAAGTCAGTTTTAACCTTTGCAACCTTACCTGACTCAAAATCCAGATTCCCAGTTTTTTTGTCTATTATTGGGATGCTGTGCTTGCCACTTACTTTATATGTCTGGGGCTTATCTCCTACTTTAATTTGTATCTTAGTAACATTGTTAAGATATCCTGCAAAATCTTCGTCAGTAAAATTCTCCTCCTTCACAATAGATTTCTTGCCATCATATTTTGCTGGCATCTTATCAGTTGTTACCGTAAAGAATGCATCTACATTTGAATATTTATTATTTAGTGTATCTTTTGCGGTAAACTTGTGAACACCTATGGAAAGCCCAGTTGTTACAATTCTACCGTTATCGATATTTACTTTGTTTCCATCAAGGAAGTATTCGCCATTATAGCGATCTGGCAAATTAACAGTTACTTGTGTGCTTCCTGTTCCATAAGGCACATCATCTACTTTAAGTACTGACTCATCTTTATTATCTATAATTGTAGGTATATTCACCCATATATCGCTAATCTCGTAAATTCCATCAGAAGTGTAGTATGTTATCTTATCAACTTTGCCACCAATGAAGCTGCCCATCTCCTCTTTTGATGCGCCTATTTGGTACTTCTTGTAAATATTTCTTATTTGTGCTAGGTGTCTTATCTCCTTAGAATATCTCTCACCAGTGCCCTCAATGGTAACACCATATACCTTTGTATTTTCAAGCAGAAATGTTTCGTAATTCTTTAACTTGATAGCATAGTCAACATGGCGATCATCTGTCACTGCCATTTTTCCAACTTCAGGGTTAACCTCTTTTGCAGACTTCTTAATAACTTCAGGTATACTGAATTTTAGGGTTCCATCCGTATTAGTTGCTTCTAAATAAAATTTAGGTGTTTCACTGATTTCAACATAAGAATAGTTATCGCCAGCAAATAAATCTGCTTCAGAGTTCACCTTCCTATAATTGCTTAAATCAACTCCCTCTCCGACTTTTACGGGGCAAGTAACGCCAAGAATCTGGCTGCCATCTGGCGTGTGGTATGATCCTCCAACAATCTTCTCGTTCATGGTCTTCTTCTTGGTTGCAGATGTTACAGAATCTATCTTTTGTCCATAGAAATCACTATATGGAACATTCATCATAATATACTTTTCGCTTGGTGCATTATTATTGCTACTTGTGTCATCAGCCATAGCATTCATTGGCACTAGGGCTAAAATCATAAATACCATTGTAGCAAGAGCAAAAATCTTTGACTTCAAATAATGTGTTTTCATAAAACCTCCTTTTAATGTTGTTAGCCATACCTAACAACACTAAGTATAATATAAAAAATAAAATACTTCAAGCACTATTTATCATTATTTTCACAATAAAAATATTTCGTCTAAGGATCCAATGGCGTTAAATCATTCAAGCGTTAGATTTTCAATGTTTTTATTTTACTATAAGATTGCGTGAGTCAAAAAAAAGATAGTCTTGATATTTAAGACTATCTTAATATTTCAATTGTTTGATCTAAATCTTGTGTTTTTATTTACCTATAATTATTAGACCTTCTTAAAACCATGCTCTCCTTCACTAATTACAAAGGCCTTTAAATCACCTACGTGGCTTAACGCTACTTCCTTTGCCATCTCGGCATCCTTCGATCTAATGGCGTCGAGGATATGTCTATGTTCAGAAGGCATGTTTTCATAGCGTGAAAAATCGTCATAGTATAGGTATCTGAATCGAAGTGCCATATCTTGAATTGTTTCGCTAACAACTATTAGAGACTTATTGCCACTGGCTGCCACGATTTTTTTGTGAAACATTTCGTCATACTTAATGATATTTTCTGTATCATTCTCATATATGGCTTGCCTATACATCCCAGAAATTTTTTCCATCTCCTGGATTTCTTCTTCCAAAGCTCTTGATGTTGCAAGTTTTGCTGCAAGTGCCTCTAGTTCAGCCCTGACTTCGAGGATGTCGACCATATCTTTCACCGAGATGTCTGATACGTAAGAACCCTTTCTAGGTTCAACCACTGTGACCATTCCCTCTTTCTCAAGTTGCCTGATTGCCTCCCTGACTGGGGTTCTGCTTACACCTAGACTTTCAGCGAGCGTGACTTCAACAATTCTAGTGCCTGGTTTCATCTCACCAATTAGAATCTTCTTCTTTATTTTACTGTATACCGACTCTCTAAGAGACTTGTAGCCGTTGCTGTCACTGCTGTCGTTAATTATCATCTTCTCGCCCTCTTTTTTTCTTTTTGGCGATTCCATCTGATCGCCCATCAAGTATTTCAGTTACTATGACATTATTTCCTCTGGTTTTCAAATTATTGATAAGGGGATATAAATTGTCAATTTTAATATCATTGTTAAGAATTGAAAAAATAGTTGTGCCGCTTCCTGACATCATCGTATGACTTGTCTGCTCTGCGTCTTCGAGATTCCGCTTCAAATTCTGCAAAACACTGTTTTTTTTGATGGTATAATTTTCAAGCACATTTATCATCTGGTCATAAGCCCTGTCCCATAACTCTTTGCATTTTTCATCTGACTCAGCCTCTCCAGAATTATCTGATAAATCCTCCAAAACAGACACGAGCCGGTCATTATCTGGTCGCATTGGGATAACGCAAGAATCGATACCCTTATAAACTTCTCTAGTAGAAGCACCAAATGACGGCTTTACGAGCAAAATATCTCTTGGCGGCATCTTCACTGGAAATAATTCTGTGCCAATGCCAGTAGCTCGTGCGCAGGTGCAGGCCAATCTGTCACTCCTCAAATACGACGGTATTGCCCGACAACTTTTTGCCTGATTCATAATAGCAAATGGAACGTCTGCTCCAAGTTCGGCTCCTATTTCCATAAGTTCTTTCATAGAAAAGTGTGTTCCAAGCAGTGCATTTAACCCATGAATCACCGCCGCAGCATTACCGCTTCCACCCCCAAGTCCAGCTCCAACTGGCACCCGTTTTTTTAGCACAATACTAACTTTATCGGGTATTTTGTAAAGTTTACTCTTTAGCCTTTCAGTTGAAATGAACGTTCTTATGAAACTGATAACTGCTTTATGGCATATATTTCTTTCATCACATGGTACAAACGGCCAGTTAGCACTTATTTCAATTTGCGGCATTGCTATTTTGTGGCCTTTAAGATCATCATCTTTGCCGTGCGCTTTCTCACTCCATTTTCCTTCATCCTGAAAAACAGACATCTGCACGAGATCGTGCAACAGCACTTGGCACATCACCATATCAACGGGGTGGTATCCGTCTTCCATCGCCTCGCCAACATCAAGCGAAATATTGACTTTAGCATAGGATGCCAGCGTTATGCTCTTCATTTTTTATTTCTCTTCTTTGCCTGTTTTTCCCAGCGTTCTTCCTGTTCTCTTCTAGCCTCTGCTATAGCTTTCCTGCCGGAAACTGTCTTGCCTCCCGCGGCACTGATTGGCCTTGGAGCAGTTACTCTAAAATGTCCAGGCGCCAACTCCTCTTCTTCGCCATAGAGCTCAGCAAGTCTTGCTTCTTCAGCTTCTCTTTTAGCCTTAGCCTTTTCAACTCTTTCAGCCCTCTTAGCCTTCTCTTTTTCTTGCTTTGCGACGATTTCTTCAACAGATTTTCCAGTTCTCTTCGCTTCCTTGTAAGGATTTACCTTAATATCCTTCTCATCGAGTTCAGATTCTTTTGCTTTTCTAGCACTCCTAGATGTAAAGAAGAACATTCCACCAAACATAACTGCCATCATAACCATGTAAATCATAGTATTTCTCTTTTGGTTCATGGTAGTGAATTTAATTTCAACATCGTGCCCAAGTCTTGCACCAGTATCACTGATCAAATTCTTTGAGACATGTAGCGTATAATTGCTGTCTTCCTTGATTTTGTTTTTGCCATCGTGATTATCTGCAATTACCATCACCTGTTTCACATCTTTTGGGTTGTACATTACCCTAATAGGAACTTTTTTGCCATTCTTTCCCTTTATGGAAAATGCTCTGCTATTAAGTTCTCTATTTGATTTATCGCTCACACTTTGGTTAAAGTTAAGCTTGACACTCAAATTCTCGACAGTTGTATTTTTTTGACCATCGACCGGATACGTATTTACAATCTCCAAGCTGTCATCTGCAGCAAAAGCCATAATACATCCACCGAACAAAATCATCAATACCAGACAAATACTTACGCCAATCTTTTTCATTCTTTCCGCCTCCGGTTTACTTAGTTTTTACTTCCTTATTCTCAATCATCTTTCGATTTCTCACATCACGAAAAAAGCTCTTGAGTTTCTCCGCACTTTCCTCAGCCAAGATACCACCAACCACATTAACCCTGTGATTCAGTCTTTGTTCTGTCGGTATATCGAAAATGCTTCCACAGCCACCAAACTTAGGGTCACTTGCAGCATAATATAGATTATCAAATCGCGACAAAACAATGGCTCCGGCACACATGATGCACGGCTCCAGGCTAACATAAATAGAGCAACCGGCTAGCCTCCAATTTCCCATGAATTCAGCCGCTTGCGATATAGCTTCCATCTCTGCATGACTAGTTGCAAGAGCAGTAGTCTCGGTCTTGTTATATCCCCTGCCGATAATCACTCCGTCCCTCACAACCACAGCCCCAACCGGAACTTCTCCGATTAAAGCAGCCTTATCAGCCTCTTCTAAAGCTTCTCTCATAAAAAAAGAATTTTCTTCGTAATTCATATGCTTTTAAATTTTATCACATCTTGTATACAAGTTTCAACAATTTTGCACATAAAAACATACAATTTATATGAATTATGGATATTAACATTCAAATATGATATTATTACTCTTGCTTATTAGCGCAAAATTTGTTTGAAATTATTTTTACATCAACAAAACAGTTTAGAGGAAACACCTATGATTATCGATATTATTTTAATTTGTATACTGCTGGTTTCTGCCTTCCTAGCAATGAGGAAGGGTATGGTCATATCCCTTGTCAGCATGCTCAGCTGGGCTGTGTGCTCTATAGGAGGGCTCTTATTCAATGAGCCAGTCAAAAATTGGATAAACGAAAGCACCGAAATTGACGAAAATATCAACGAGGTTTTATTTTTAAAAAGTAGTGCTAGTTTAAAAGAAGGAGACCTCGACGGAGGCCTCCTTGGATTTCCTGAATTATTCGATTTTTCAACACTTAAGGAAGGTAGTGTCCTCTCAAAGATTTCCGAATTATTCGGTAAAACTGATGATTACCTATCATTCCTCAAAAAACCTGTCGATTCCCTTGCAGAAACTCTAAGTCACTCGGTTGCAGACAAGATCACAGATCTTCTTATGGGCATTATAGCTTTTCTATTCATCGTGCTTGTCGCAAAAATATTTTGTGGCATTATAACTCTACTGATGTCCAAAAAATATCGCGAAGGTGCAATCGGCTTTCTCGATGGGTTTGGCGGTTTTTGTTTTGGTCTGGTGCGCGGCGGCATTATCATACTCTTGATTTTCGCAGCGTTAGTTCCAATTATCGCTCTCGCTTCACCTGAAAATTCTAATCTAATTATCGATCAGTTGAGTACGTCAAAAGCTGCGGAAACCATATACCAAAATAACATCTTAATCAATTACCTCTTCCTATAAGAGGTCCCGCTTTTTCAAACCAACGCTATCCACACGATCACTGTAGGCGTGAGAAACTTCTTATAGTTTCTCACCGCTATATTCAGCGTCACAGTATACACATCTGTAAGTCTTCTTCGCAGGATTGACAAGTTTGAATTTCTGAGTAATCTCCTGCTCAACGGAGGTTATGCATCTTGGATTTTTGCATTTTATAACATCGGTAAGGGTCTCAGGTAATTTTAGATGTACCTTTTTCTCCAGCTTTCCGTTTTTCACCTTGTTGACTGTTATGTTGCTGTTTAAGTAGCCAAGAACTTCAATGTCGAGAGGGATATCTTCATCGATTTTAATAATATCTTTCTTGCCGTACTTTGTGCTGTCCACATGCTGAATAACCGCTACGGTGCATGCCAACTTGTCCAGTTTCAACAGTTCATAAATTTCCATGCTCTTTCCAGCCGTGATGTGATCCAAAACGATTCCTGTATTTACGCCATCTATATTCATATTCTTTCTCCTTATTTCTGGTATATTTATGCTCGCAATTTTTATTTACTTCAGTATTTATTGCTCTCTTTATTTCCCAAAGCCTTCTCTTTCAATGCCTAAGAGGAAGAGAATCAATGCCATTCTTATATGTTTGCCACAAAGTGCCTGGAAGAAGTAGCAAGCTCTCGGATCATCGTCAACTTCCACAGAAATCTCATTTACCCTTGGCAGAGGATGCATTATCGTCAAATCTTTTTTAGCTTTCTCAAGTTTGTTGAGATTTAAAATGTAGCTATCTTTTAACCTTATATAGTCAGCCTCATTGAAGAACCTTTCCTTCTGTACACGAGTCATGTACAAAATATCTAACTCCGGCATGGCTTCTTCAATATCCTCTGTTTCCGACCAGCACACACCTGCTTTGTCCATTTTTTCCTTCATATAGTCTGGAATTTTCAATTCTTCAGGTGATATCAGAATAAATTTAACATTCTCATACCTCATCATAGCCTCAATAAGAGAGTGAACAGTTCTACCAAACTTTAGGTCTCCGCATAGACCAATTGTCATATTATCTAATCTGCCCTTCTTCCTGCTAATTGTCAGTATATCTGTTAAAGTCTGAGTTGGATGGAAGTGTCCGCCATCACCAGCATTTATGATTGGCACTGTGGTCCTCTGAGCTCCGACAACGGGAGCGCCTTCCTTTGGGTGCCTCATTGCAATGATGTCCACGTAGCAACCAACAGTCCTTATAGTATCGCTTACGCTTTCGCCCTTTGCCGCAGAGCTTGAATTAGCAGACGAAAATCCAAGCACACTTCCTCCCAATTCCAGCATTGCCGCTTCAAAGCTTAGCCTTGTTCTTGTGCTTGGTTCAAAGAATAGAGTTGCAAGTTTTTTATGCCTGCATATCTCATCATAGAATGAATGATTTTCAACGATATCGTTGGCAACCCTGACTAGGTAGTCGATTTCTTCCGTAGTTAGGTCCGTAATGTTAATTAAATTTCTGATTTCCTTCATCTTTCGTCTCCTTTTTCATTTATATTATTTTGTTTACGTTTGCGATTTTGTTCAAAACATCTAATCGAGCCACCCTTATTTCATCCACGATTCATCGGACGGGTTATCTCTAAATTTCAGAATTCTAGCCACATCATCCTCTTCAATGTAGCCTCCATTTGCTGCAACATCAACGAGATTGTCTAGATCTGCCAGGCTAACAGACTTAACTTTGGATGCTGCAAATCTTTCCATGCTCTTTTTCATCTTATATGTAAATATGCTCAACACGCCGAGGACTTCTGCGCCCGCTTCTCTAAGAGCTTCAACCGTTTCTATGGATGAGCCCCCGGTAGAAATCAAATCCTCAATTACCACGACCTTCGCACCCTTCTCGAGTTTACCTTCAATTCTATTGGCTCTTCCGTGGTCCTTAGCAGACCCTCTCACGTAACCCATCGGTAAATCGAGTATCTCTCCTACTATCGCAGCGTGAGCGATGCCGGCAGTAGCCGTTCCCATCAGGACTTCACAATCTGGGAATTCTTTCTCAATTGTCTGTGCAAGTGCATCCTCTACGATGTCTCTAACGTGAGGAGCTGTCAAAATCAAACGATTATCACAGTATATTGGGCTTTTAATTCCCGAAGCCCATGTAAAAGGCTCTTCGGGTCGTAAAAATACAGCCTGAATTTCAAGAAGTCCTTTAGCGACTTCGCTGGAAAAATCTTCTGATATTTTGTTCTTCTCTTTTACATCACAGTTTGAGTTCTTGCCGGATTGTGACAATTTCTCATCAAGTTTGATTCCAAAATCCTCTAGACACATTTTGTATGCCTTAACTGGATCATCAGACTTTGTTATAGGCCTTCCGACTACAATGAAATCGCAGCCTATCTCCTTTGCCCTTTCAGGCGTAGTAATCCTCACCTGATCATCTTTTTGTGCGCCCTCAAATCTGATTCCAGGTGTCACCGTCAGGAAAGTCTTACCGCATTTAGCGTGTATAATCTCAGCCTCATGAGGCGAGCAAACCACACCGTCAAGACCTGCTTTCTTAGCATTTTCCCCATAGTGCAAAACAGTTTCTGCCATAGTTCTCTCGATTAGAAGGTCATTTTGCATATCCTGCTCACTTGTAGATGTTAACTGCGTTACCGCAATCAAAACTGGTCTGCTCTCGTCGCCATTTTCACAAGAATTGCTCTTATCAGCATATTTTTCGTAACCTGCATCAAGACCTCTTCTCGCAGCCTTCATCATTTCAATCGTACCCTGAGCGTGAACATTCACCATATCAACACCTAGTGACGCTAGATTTGACATCGCATGTTCGACAGTATTTGGAATATCGTGCAACTTAAGGTCCAAAAATATTTTGTGCCCCCTAGCCTTGATTTCTCTTATAATGTCGGGCCCTTCACGATAAAATAGTTCCATTCCAACCTTGACAAAAGGCTTGCTTGCCTCATTCTCAAATAGGTCTAGGAAACTCAGTGCCTCTTTGCGGCTTGGAAAATCCAGCGCGATAATTACATCCTTATGCATACTTCCTCCTTATATTTTTATGCTAATTCAGCTAAACACCATTTCATGTATTTTGTTTCTGTATCCTAGTGTGCGACGCCAATAATTGACTTTATATCGGCTATGCCAAGTTCATCGCACAAAACAGGCAGTTCTTCGATTATTTCCTTGCATGCCCACGGATTCACTAGATTATATGCGCCGACCTGAACGGCAGATGCTCCAGCCATCATCATTTCGATAACATCTCTCGCTGACGAGATTCCGCCTATGCCGATTATAGGTATTTTGCAGGCCTCGTAGACCTGATAGACCATCCTCAATGCGACAGGAAATATCGCTGGTCCCGAAAAACCACCAATCTTATTTGCAATCACGGGTTTCCTTCGATTAACATCAATCCTCATACCCATAATTGTATTTATTAGTGAGAGTCCGTCAGCACCCGCTTCCTCGCAAGCCATTGCAATTTCAGCAATATCCGTAACATTCGGTGAGAGCTTGATATAAACCGGCTTTGACGAAGCATTTTTCACTGCTCTTGTAACCTCTGCCGCACTCTCTGGACATACGCCGTATGCCATGCCACCGTTATGAACGTTCGGGCAGCTGATATTAACTTCCAGAATTCCCACCTGATCAACTTTCTCGAATGACTCGGCAAGATGAACATACTCGTCTATAGAAAATCCGCTGATATTTGCAATCACAGGCTTTCTGTATGTCTCAAACAGCCTTGGCAATTCTTCTGCAATAACTTTCTCAACACCAGGATTTTGAAGGCCAACCGAGTTTATCATTCCCATAGGGGTTTCAGCAATTCTAGGAAGTGGATTGCCCAGCCTTGGTTCGCAGGTAGTGCCCTTGAAACTTATCGAACCCAAAATATTCAAGTCATACAAATCCTTAAATTCTTCACCGAATCCGAAAGTCCCGCTGGCAGGAATTACGGGGTTCTCGAGAGTTATATTGCCTAGAGATGTGCTTATATCTATTGTCTTTGCTACCATATTATTTCCTCTTTCAAAAATACAGGACCGTCCTTGCAAACTCGTTTTCCACCGTTTCTAGTGCTACAAGTGCAGCCCATGCACGCACCGAATCCGCACGCCATCCTCTCCTCGAGGCTGTACTGACCATTTGAATGAAGCTGCGATAAAGCCTTGAGCATGCCCCTCGGTCCACAGGCAAATATGTATAAGCCTTCAATCTTTGAGGATGAACTTTTAATTACATCAATCACAGTACCCTTCGTCCCCAGACTTCCGTCCATGGTTGCAATATGAATATCCGGCTCAACACCATACTCTACTGCTATCTTCTCAAACTCATCAATTCCGAAGAATTCGCTTGACTTATTGAATCCCATTACGACCTTTGGTCTTATGTCTCTTTTCAGAGCTTCCTCATAGCAGCCCATCATAGGCGGTATACCGACGCCACCTCCAACGAGGAGGATATCCCCTCCGGCTGCTTTTTCAAGGTCAAAGCCATTCCCGAGAGGTAACAAAACATTCAGTTCCTCTCCGTCATTAAGCTCCGAAAGCCGTAAAGTGCCTCCGCCAACTATTTTGTAGTATAGGCATAGCTTATTTTCGTAGACCCTTGCAACGGAAATCGGCCGTCTCAGAAAAAATCCGTCTATAGCTATATTCACAAACTGCCCGGGTCTGCTGAATCCTGAAGCGTCACCTTCCAAAATCAGCCTAAACGTACTGTCTGCTACCCTAGAATTCTCTTTTACAACAAAACATTCTTCTCGCATGCTATATTCACACCTCTAAATATTTTAATATCCCACCAACAAAGGTTGCCGAAACCTTGCCAACGACCTCATCGCCATCGAATGGTGTTGCTCGTCCCTTGCTCATGAATTCCTCAGAGTCGATTGTCCAGATTTTGTTTGGGTCCAAAACAGTTATATCGCATATTTCAGTACCCTCGCCTAATGTTCTCGGTCCAGGAATATTGAATCTTTCTCTAGGATTTATCGACATTAGTTTTACAAGTTCTTCAGGAGTTATTATTCCTTTTTGAACCAAATAGGTGTTCAAGAGCGCAAAAGAGGTTTCAAGTCCAACTATCCCAAATGCACTCTTTTCAAGGCCTCTTGATTTCTCTTTACTAGAATGTGGCGCGTGATCGGTTGCAATCATATCAATCGTGCCATCCTTTATGCCTTCTATTAGAGCTTCCCTATCTTCCATGCTGCGAATCGGAGGATTCATCTTAAAACGTCCCTCTTCTTTTAAATCCATATCTGTAAGTATCAAGTAATGAGGGGCTGTTTCGCAACTCACATCTACACCAGATTTTTTTGCCTGTCTAATGATATCCACAGTTTCCTTGGTGGAGATATGGCAAACATGATATTTGCATCCAGTCTTTGCGGCAAGTTCAACATCTCTTGCTACTTGGACCCACTCACTTTCTGAAGATATGCCCCTATGCGAATTATCCTTCGCGTACTCTCCCTTGTGAATGTAACCGCCATCGAGAAGCGATTCATCTTCACAGTGTGCGACAATAGGCTTGTTTAGGCTCTTTGCAACAAGCATGGCGTCTTCCATTAAGTCTCCGGTTTGAACACCTCTTCCGTCATCACTGAAACCGATTACGTATGGTGCAGTAGATGCCATATCGGCTAATTCCGATCTACCGTTGCCCGACATCGTAATTGTGGCATATGGTATTACATTAATAACGGCATCCCTATCTATAATTTCCAGCTGGACTTCTAGATTCTTAAGGTTATTTGGTGGAGGATTGAGGTTTGGCATCGTGCAAACAGTCGTATAACCCCCATGTGCACCTGCCAAAGTCCCCGTCCTTATGGATTCTTTATAAAAAAAACCCGGTTCTCTCAAATGTACATGTACATCTACGAAACCGGGAATAATATATTTATTTTTAAAATCAAAAACTCTATCGTAAAGGCAGTTACTCTGTTCGTTGTCAAAATCAGGCGTTAACTTATCAGAATCGATAAGCAGGTCCTTCTTTACAAACTGTCCTTTACCTTTGTTTTCAAACACTTTTGCTTTTTTAAGCAAGGTTTTCATCTGAAACTCCTTTCTCTTATTTCGTCCTAAATCTTCAATATTCTACACCTAATATTGGTGTGAGTCAATACATTTATGAGAAAAAATCCGAGAAATTATTTCACCTGCCATTTCTTTCTTTTGATTAATGATTCTAAGCGCTCTATCTGCTTAATTTAACAAAATATCGATGTTCAAAAATCCTGGATTTACTCTAAATATCAGCAATTACAGTGCGGTCCTTACCTGCAAGGTCCTTGAAAACTTTTATATCCTTGAATCCAGAATCCTCTAAAATTTTAGAAATATCATCAGCCTGGTCATGACCTATCTCCAGAACTATTGCACCGTTTTTCTTTAGATAGTTCCCTGCCGAATCAAGTATTTTGTTGTAATAATCAAGCCCTGTTTCACCGCCATCAAGTGCAGAAATTGGCTCGAAATCTTTCACCTCTCTATCTAAGTTAGGAATAACATTCGTCGGAATGTAGGGAGGATTGGAAATAATCAAATCAAACTTCTGGTTGCCAAAAAATTTTTTAAATGGCTCGAATAGATTCCCTCTCACAATCTTGCATTCCTTCGAAAGCCCAAGTTTCTCGATGTTTGATTTTGCAATGCGTACAGCATCCTCTGACTCGTCGCTAAAGGTCACCTTTAAGCCGTGACACTCCTTAGCAATTGCAATGCCTAGCGCCCCGCTTCCACTGCATAGGTCCAAAACTGTTTTGTAGTGTCGATCCTTAATGAGTTCAATCGCATGCTCAACTACGGTTTCTGAATCGAGTCTCGGTATTAAAACGCCTGGCTCAACATGGATATCATAGCCATAAAAATTTTGACTTCCTGTTATGTACTGGATGGGCTCCCTATCTGCCCTTCTATCAAGGAGTTCTAAATAAGATTCGCAGTCCTCGAATTCCCTGTTTTTTTGCCACTCCATCAGGAATTGCCTTTGATTAAGTCCAAATCTATAGCAGTAAAGGTCTTGGCTCTCCCTCTTAGCATTTGAAATCCCAGCATTAGCAAGACGTTTTTCGCCCAGTATCAAAAGTTCTTTAACAGGCATCGTCATCGCTCTGCTCCCCCTTTTTTTCTAATATCATATCCTCGCAATCATCTTGATCAAGACTTGGCGTATCGGAAATTACATTACCATCGTTATCCACAATGCCATTGAACAAAGGTTTATCGTTTTCTTCTGGCAAAACAGCTTTCATCGCTACTATAGCAACCTCAAGCATCGATTCATCGGGTTCTTGCGTGGTTATTTTCTGAAGATAAATCCCCGGCATGCTCAAAACTTTTACAATAGTGGAGTTGCTTGTGCCTGCCCATTTGAGGACCTCATAGGAAAGCCCTGCGATAACAGGTATCATAATAATCCTGCTGAGCAAACGCTCCCATAGCGATGGCCACCCAAACAATGGGAAAATCAAAAGTGTAATAATCATCACAAAAATTAAAAAGCTAGTTCCACATCTTGGGTGCAATCTATAAAAACTCTGCGCATTACTTGCTGTCAACGAGAGCCCTTTCTCAAAGCAGTGTATCGTCTTATGTTCCGCTCCATGATACTGGAAAACGCGTTTGATTTCCTCGAGTTTACTTATAGCCACTATGTATGCAAGAAATAGAATCAGCCTAAAAATGCCTTCTATAAAACTCAGCCAAACCTCACTTTTGATGAAGTTGCTGAAAAATCCGACAACCCATGTTGGCAGAAGCACAAAAACTCCAACGCTGAAGATAATTGCCAGCAGTGCCGACAAATAAATCATAATCGACCATGCCTTTTTATCCCCGAATCTATTTCTAAGTTTTTCCTCAAATCGATCTGCAATGGATTCCGTGCTTTCAGCCTCTATAAGCCCCGATTCTTCCAGAATCGTCGCTGAGTCCATGAGAGTCTTCGTGCCCTCAACCATCGACTGCCAAAATGCAATCACACCTCTAATTAGTGGAACCTTGCCTAGTTTGCCCGTCTTTGGCCCGTATTTTGTTTTGAGACGTATACTATCATCTCCGGTGCGCACCGCAAGTGCAATTTTCTTTGGCCCACGCATCATTATGCCTTCCATAACGGCCTGACCACCTATTGCTGTAGGGCATGCATCCTTCATAAAGATTCTATCTAAATCCATACTATTAATATTTCCTATTGCTAAATTTTAACATCAAATAAACTATTCAAAAATCATCTTCACGGCCTGTACAAAGGCAGCATTGTTCTTGGTATGTGCGAGACTGTCGATAATTGACTCCGTAACGTCCTTTGTACCTGGTGCATTCAAGGCCTTCCTCATAATCCAGATCGCCTCCAGTTCTTCCGGGCTCATGAGCAAATCCTCTCGACGCGTTCCTGACTGATTCAAATCAATAGCAGGGAAAATCCTCTTTTCCTGTAGCTTACGATCTAGTCTCAGTTCCATATTGCCGGTTCCCTTGAATTCCTCAAAGATCATATCATCCATTCTACTTCCGGTTTCAACAAGTGCGGTCGCCAAAATAGTTAAACTGCCACCCTCTTCCATGTTTCTGGCGGCACCAAAGAATCGCTTAGGAAAATGTAGTGCAGCTGGATCAAGTCCTCCCGAAAGAGTCCTGCCTGAACTAGGAATCACAAGGTTATTTGCTCTTGTCAGCCTTGTAATGCTGTCAAGCAAAACAACCACGTCTCGCCCATGTTCAACAAGCCTCTTTGCTCTCTCCAGAACCATGGTTGCAACCTTAACGTGATGCGCCGGCAGTTCATCAAAGGTCGAAAAAATAACTTCGCCGCCTCTGAGCGATCTCTTCATATCGGTCACTTCTTCAGGTCTTTCTCCGATTAGAAGCACTATAACCTCTATATCTGGATAATTTTTCTCTATTGCCTGAGCCATTTGCTTAAGAAGAGTGGTTTTGCCAGCCTTAGGTGGTGCAGCAATCATGCCTCTCTGCCCCTTGCCTATAGGAGCAACCAAATCTATCAGCCTGGTAGCAAGCTCGTGTGATCCGCTCTCCAGCGACATTCTCTCATTTGGAAATATAGGTGTCAGGTCTTCAAACTGCGGTCTCTTCTTGGCAGCTATAGGCGTGTCTCCATTCACCTCCTGAACATAAAGAAGTGCTCCGAATCTTTCGTTTTGTTTCGGATGCCTTGAAATTCCCTTGATTAAATCGCCTGTCTTGAGGTTAAATCTTCGAATTTGCGTAGGTGCTACATAAACGTCTTTTTCGCTAGTGAGGAAGTTATTGAACCGCAAAAATCCAAAACCTCCATCAGCCAAATCCAAAATTCCTTCGACAACAGGCCTTTCATCTTCCGTCTCTCTATCCTGGCTGTTTACTTGCCCATCCTCAACTTGAAGAGTTTCGTCTTCTTGAATGTCTGCAGGAGTCTCTTGATTATCCATTAACTTCTCCGAATTATTTACTTTATCTTTTTGTTTATCTGCCATATTTCACCTATAATATCACATTTTAGTATTTTTAACATTTTATCATAGAAATACTTATTTCACAATCTAGTGCACATCAAACTACCTGCGTACATTCCAATTGTATCTGATTTCTTGGAAAATTTCTGCGAACAAAATATTGATATTGTCATTAGATACCGCCTTATTTTTATGGATAAATAAAAATATTTTTCATATCAAAATTAATATATTTATAGTCTGAACTTTAGTCTATATAAAATTATTGCATTTGCAATGCTTTTACTAAATTTATTCAGTATTTATTATATTTTTAGTTTGGACTATCTTCTGTGTTTCAGTCTAGTTTTATTTGTGTTATACTAAGGACATTCAGAAAATTTTGATAATGTTTAAATGAATTTTACTCAAAAAAATTTAACGAGAGGAAAAGAAAATGACCGAAAACGGAATTTATATTATTTTAACAATTGGACTATATCTTCTAGGCATGCTCTTGATAGGAGTGTACTATAGCAAGAAAACATCAAACTCTAGCGATTTTTACCTTGGTGGCCGTACTCTCGGTCCATTAGTTACTGCGATGAGCGCAGAGGCATCCGACATGAGCAGTTGGCTACTCATGGGTTTGCCTGGGCTAGCCTATCTTACAGGTGTAGCAAATGCAGCTTGGACTGGCATCGGTCTTGCAATTGGAACATATGTAAATTGGCTAGTCGTTGCAAAAAGAATTAGAACATACTCCCATCATCTTGATGCTATAACAATTCCTGATTTTTTCAGCAAAAGGTATCACGATGATAAAAATATTATTAACTTTTTATCGGCTGTCATCATAATAATATTCTTTATCCCTTACACGGCTTCTGGATTTGCAGCATGTGGCAAACTCTTCTCATCACTTTTCGGAGTAGACTATTTTGTTGCTATGATAATAAGTGCAGCTGTCATCGTCGGATATACGACTCTCGGTGGCTTTCTCGCAGCGTCAACCACAGACCTCGTGCAGAGCATCATAATGACTATGGCGCTTGTTGTTATAATGACATTCGGAATATCCAAGGCAGGCGGCATCGGTGCCGTAGTTGAAAACGCAAACAGCCTTGCTGGATATTTTAGTTTTGTTAAAACTCACGTGCCTGAAACAGGTGGTATGGGAAATTACAATCTTTTTTCAACCCTGTCCACACTAGCTTGGGGGCTTGGTTATTTCGGCATGCCTCATATTTTGCTCAGATTCATGGCCATTCAAGATAAGCAAAAGCTTTCTCTTTCTAGGCGTATCGCAACCATTTGGGTGTTGATTTCTCTGACCATTGCAATTTTAATAGGAATAGTAGGAAATGCTATGACAGCAAATGGCGTTATAGATGCATTGGAGAGTAGTAAGTCTGAAACGATAATAATAGAGATCGCAAGTTTGCTTAGCAATCATGGAATTTTGGCCGCACTCATAGCTGGTCTAATCTTGGCTGGCATCCTAGCCGCAACAATGTCTACAGCAGACTCTCAGCTTCTAGCAGCATCCTCAAGCGTCAGTCAAAACATATTTCAGGACTTCTTCAAAATCAAGATGGACGAAAAAAAATCTATGCTCATAAGCCGTTTAACCGTCGTTTTCATTTCGCTAATAGGCATCATCATCGCATATAACCCTGATAGTTCTGTTTTCGAAATCGTTTCGTTTGCTTGGGCAGGCTTTGGCGCAACATTTGCACCAGTGGTCCTCTGCGCGCTATTTTGGCGTCGTTCCAACAAAACAGGGGTGCTCGCCGGCATGTTCGTCGGTGCTGTTACGATATTCGTTTGGAAATATGCAATAAGCCCAATGGGCGGTTTCTGGGATGTTTACGAGCTGCTTCCTGCATTTGTACTGGCTATGCTAACGATCGTATGCGTATCACTTATGACAGCATCGCCCTCAAAAGCAATCCAAGACGAATTCGATGATTATGTTATCAATATACACGAGTAGAGTAAAAGGAAATAATTTGCTAACTAGATAGCCACTTAATTAAGGAATCAGTCAAATGATTCCTTAATTTATTTGCTTAGATTTTCAAAAGCCTTGTAGATATGGTCTGCATCGGGTGGGTCAATTTCTTGCCATACTCCTTCTGACTTATCATCTGGCTTACCGTCTTTTGCCTCTTCCTTATGTGCCTCTACAAGAATCTTACAACCCTCACTCGCAGATGTCATCTCGCCTATTTCGCTCACGCTTACACCGACCACTTCGCAGCGTTTTATGATTTCGGATGCTCTACTTGCTTCCGCTACAATAATCATAGAACCACTCGAAATAAGTCTCAGATAGTCGAAATCTAAATTTTGTGCTAATTTGACAGTTACAGGATCTACAGGAATTTTATCTTCATACAGTTTGACGCCCAAAATTGCAACCTGGCAAATTTCCCATACTGCTCCAAGGATGCCGCCCTCAGTCACATCGTGCATCCCACAAGCCCCAATTTCTCCTGAAATAATGCCTTCCTTTATTACACTCAGCTGATTCATGAGAGATTTCCCATGTCTAATCTCTTCACTAGTAAGAAAATTAAGTCGATCTCCAGCATCAGAACAGACGATGGCCGTGCCTTCAAGCCCTGCGAGTTTTGACATGAGGACCTTATCACCCGGCTTCATCTCGAAATTTTCCCTACGACTCGATGTTTTCCCAAAGCAGGTGGCAACTGCAACAGGTTTATTAACAGCATCCGTAATCTCGGTATGTCCCCCAACTATCTCAACCCCAATGGCCGCGGCCTCTGAACCAGCCTGTTTCATTATATCTTCAAGCTGTTTTGTTGTCGTTCCTTCAGGCAGCAACAAAACAAGGGTCATCGCCATCGGTGCAACTCCCTGTGTCGCGATATCATTGCAATTTATGTGAACCGCCAGTCTTCCTATATCGTTTGTTGCTGCAGAAATCGGATCACTCGAGACAACACAGTCATACTCCCCAAAGTCTAGTGTGGCACAATCAAGTCCAATGCCCGGGCGTGCCTTAACGTCACTTCTTCTGTATTTGAGATGCTTAAAGACTAGATCCTCCAGTAGGCTGCTGTCCAATTTGCCAATCGGAAGTACTTGCTCCTGAGCTGATCCTTGGCCCAAAATTTCCTCGTTGCATTTAGTTTCATTTTTATCACAGTTATCAGTCACAACAAATCCCTCCTACAAAACTTTTTTGTTTTTGATCCAGCTAACAACCGTAGCCTCATCGACAATGTTGACCTCGAGCTCTTTGGCTCTTTTGTTCTTCCCGGACATTGAAGTCAAATCGTTATTTATGAGATATGACGTTCGACTGCTTACCGAACCAGAAACCTTGCCTCCAGCGTCTTCGATAACGGCTTTTAATTCATCTCGATTTTGGAAGGTCTCCAGCTTGCCAGTTATTACAAATGTCAGTCCAACAAAATAGTTTTCTCCGCTACGGCTTTTTTTCTCTATGTCGAGTTCCCTGCGCAAATTATTGACTTCATCAAGTTTTGCAGGATTTCGAAAATAAGCAACAAAGTCCCTAGCAATCACAGGCCCAACGCCTTCAATCGATTGAATTTCATCTTCCGAGAGAGAAATTATTCTGTCCCAATCATCTTCACAAGCTTTGGCTATCAATTTTGCATTCGCCACTCCAACGCCAGGAATACCAAGTGCGTACAAAAGTTTTGCCGCAGTAGTTTTTCTCGCTTTTTCAATAGAATTGACAAGATTCTCAAAGGATTTTTCTCCAAAACCCTCCATTGAAGTGATCTTTTCCTTTTGACTTGAAAGCGAAAAAATATCGGCAGGTTCCTTCACCAATCCCTCGTCAATAAACCTCTCAAGTGTAGCCTCGGATACTCCGTCTATGTCGAGAGCGTTCCGTCCAGTCAAAAGCGTAAAGCGCTTTACACTTTTTGCTGGACATTCGTCGTTCAAACAGTGTAGTGTCATAACACCATTATCATTTCTGAGCAATGTTTTCGAACTACATACAGGACATTCTTCTGGTATTTCAGCAGTATTGCTTTTGCTTAGATTTTCGCTAACCTGCGGAATAATCATGTTAGCTTTGTACACGGTTATTTTGTCGCCCACGCCCAGTTTTAGAGCCTTCATAATGCTGACATTATGAAGGGATGCCCTCGAAACTTCGGTTCCTTCAAGTGAAACTGGCTCAAATATAGCGATAGGGTTGATCAATCCTGTCCTTGAGGCGCTCCACAAAATCTCTTTGAGTGTGGTCTCTGCTATCTGATCTCGCCATTTAAAGGCCATGGCATCCCTAGGGAATTTAGCGGTTGCACCAAGACTTTTTCCATATGCCTTATCATCGAGTACAACCACCAGTCCATCTGATGGATATGGATTGTCCGCTACCTTATTTTCATATTCACTTATTGCTTCCACAACTTCATCGCCTATCAACGATTTACGTTCAACCGTTTCAAAACCTTGGCTGTCGAGCCAGTCCATTTCCTCAGACCTAAGGTCAAACTCAGGGCCGGATACCATGCCGAAGGCAATAAATCGAACCCTTCTTTGGGCAGTGATTTCACTATTCAGCTGTCTGACAGATCCGCTGCAGAGGTTCCTCGGATTCTTATAATGTTCTTCATCCTCTGGCAGCGATTCATTTATTTTTCGAAAATCTTCATACGTTATAATCGCTTCTCCTCTTAGCACGAGGTTTCCCATATATGGGATTGACAGCGGGAGATTTATAAAAGTCCTTGCATTTCCTGTAATTACTTCTCCTATAATACCATTGCCCCTAGTCAAAGCCTTGGTCAACTTTCCGCCTTCATATCGCAAAACTACTGTAAGACCATCCAGTTTCCAGGAAAGTAATCCCCTGTGACTTCCAAGCCACGATGCGAGAGTATCCCTGTCTTTTGTTTTATCCAACGACAGCATGGGGTGCTCATGTTCTTCCTTTGGAAGTGCAGAAATCACCTCATAGCCAACCTTTTGCGTAGGGCTGCCCGCCATGATTATTCCACTATTCTTTTCAAGTGCTTCAAGTCTGTCGTATAACTCATCGTACTCCAGATTGGAAATAAGTTCCTTTGTGCCTTGGTAGTATGCCCTACTCGCCTCATTCAATCTCTCGATTAAATCAAGCATTTCAGCTTTGACGTCTATTTTGTTCATATCCACTCTTTCTAAAATTGTTTATACATTATCATATATCAAGCTTTTTTCAGGTGTGCTATACCTTTTGCAAGTTTTTTCTTACCGACTGAATCAAACATCACAGTTAGAGTTCTCTCGTCTTCTTCAATTACAAGTCCGTTCCCAAACTTTGTGTGGTTTACCATATCGCCCCTGTGGAAATCGCTCCCGCCCCTTTGTGCAGCTGCGTTCAACTTGGTTGATTCCTTTGCGTATTTCAGCATGTCAAATGGCTTAGATGGTCTATTAACCGCAAAGCCATCTCTACTTCCCGTAGAAACTCCTATTCCCTGGCTACTTCTAGGCCTGTAAATTGCATCTCCATCAATAAGTTTTGGATCAAGTTCTCTTAAAAACTGCGATTCCCTAGTATAGTCCGTTCTGCCGTACTGGGTCCTAACTGCTGCACTGACAAGGAACAATCTCTTCTTAGCTCTTGTCATGGCAACATAACAAAGTCGCCGTTCCTCTTCCATCTTTGAGTTATCTTCCATCGCACGGCTCCCTGGGAAGATTCCGTCCTCAAGTCCGGGAAGGAAAACAACTGGGAACTCAAGGCCCTTTGAACTATGCATAGTCATTAGAACAACTGCATCCTGAGTTTCATCGTGATTATCGACTTCAGCCATCAAGGCTAGCTTTTCCATAAAATCTCCAAGTTCTGATGTTCCACCGCTCTGACTTATTTCCCTTTCATAGTCCGCAATTTCAGTCTTAAATTCCATCAGGTTTTCTAGTCTTCCCTCAGCCTCGACAGTTGCCTCATTTTCAAGCATCTTCACATAACCCGTACGCACGAGTAGCTCATCGTATATTTGCGATACGGTTAGGTTATCCTGCTGATCTGAAATCAGACGAATCACATCTGTAAAATCACGCACAGCATCCAAAGTTTTTCCCTTAAATGCACTAAGCCCTACACCATTCAAAAGTGCTTCCATCATCGACATTCCCATACCCGAAGCCAGATGCTCCAGGTTAGACAAAGTCTTGGGTCCGATTCCCCTCTTAGGCTCATTAATAACACGTTTCAAGGAGATATCATCCTTAGGATTAATTATCATCCTCATATAGGCGATCATATCCTTGAGCTCCTTGCGGTCATAATACCTCATCCCTGACAAAATTCTGTACGGGATTCCCCTATCCATCAAATAGCGCTCAAACGTCCTGGATTGTGCATTGGTCCTGTACAAAATAGCAAAGTCGTTCCACGCAAAGTTTTCCCCAACATGCAAATTCTCTATCTCCTGAGCCACATACCTTGCTTCATCTCGCTCAGTTTCGGCCCTGTAATACCGTATCTTATCCCCGTCCTCTTTATCTGTCCAAAGTTTCTTCCTCTTACGCTGCCTGTTATTTTCGATAACAGAATGTGCGCCAGCCAAGATATTCCCCACTGAACGATAGTTTTGCTGCAGCTTAATAACCTTAGCGCTAGGGAAATCCTTCTCAAAGTCCAAAATATTAGTGATATCTGCACCCCTCCATTGGTAAATGCACTGATCATCATCCCCGACAACGCAAATATTTTGGTGCTCCTCAGCCAACATCTTCACAATCAAATACTGCAAATAGTTCGTATCCTGATACTCGTCCACCATCACATATCTGAAACGCCTTCTGTACTCCTCAAGTATATCATCGTTTTCGTCCAAAAGCTTCCATCCATTAAGCAACAAATCATCAAAGTCCATTGCGTTATTTGATTTAAGACGTTTCTCGTACTCGGCATAAACCTCAGCGATTAACTTCTCTCTGTAATTATCTTCATTTTCCGAAAGATATTTCTTCGGCGACAAAATATTTTCCTTGCAATGGCTAATGGTGCTCAAAATCCCGCGTACAGGAAACTCCTTTTCGCTCAGTTGTTTATCCTTAAGAATCCCCTTAACCAATGTCTTCTGATCTGTTGTGTCGTAAATGAGAAAATTATTCCCATATCCAACCTTGGACGGATCTTTTTTCAGCATTCTAAGGCACATAGAATGAAAAGTTGTAATCCACATTCCATCTATGTTTCCGACGAGGCTCTCAACTCTCTCTCGCATCTCTTTTGCCGCTTTATTTGTGAAGGTTACAGCAAGGATATTATACTTTGATATGCCATTCTCCACCATGTAGGCAATCCTCTCTGTCATCGTACTCGTCTTGCCGCTGCCAGCTCCCGCCAAAATCAATATTGGCCCCTCGATCTGAGTCGCCGCCTTCCTTTGCTCTTTGTTTAATCTATCTAAGCTCATCCTAAAATCCTATTTATATATTACTTCCTATCAAACGCTTCTATTTCCAAGATTTATATAACTATCATTTCTTTTGTGTATCCCGTTGTTTGTGCTGTGATTCTCTCACAAAATACCGTTATTTTAGCAGTACATTTAAAAGAGAATTTTCATAAGATTGCATATATAAGTTTATCATATTCCCCATACTTTGAATAGTAAAAATAAAAGAGACAGGTTGACGAGGCCTGTCTCTGCAAAAAGAATGAAAAGCATCCGGCTTTCCACTTGTCTCAATAAAAAAGACTGTGGTAAAAGCCCACAGCCCGTTTTTGCTGTCATTAAATATCGTTTCACAATCGGGTTCACCGCCCAAATGAAACATTCCGTGCAGGTCTCCTGGCTCAACGTATCAACACCTCTCTCAGCCTTCCCGAAAAATCAGTGGCTTATAATTGAGATTGGCTACTCGCTTTACAGTGGCGGGACCGCGTAGGAATTCAACCTACTTCCCTCTTAGCTCGCATAGCAAGAACACGAAACTTTATTTAGCTACACCAATAGAATACATCTAAACTCAAGTTTTGTCAATCAAATGTTTATACAATTTATCAGTATCTGACATCAAAAGTATCCCGCTAATCTGAGCAAATAAATTTGAGAGAATTACTTATCTCTTGTTATAAAATACGCTGCGACTAATGCACCGACAGTTATCAGCGCTACTGATGCTCCAATTGCAACTTCAACAGTATAATCATCTACAGGACGGTACTTTCTTTTAGCTCGTCTATAATCTTTTCTTAGGCGTTTTGCCTTTCTCTTCATGCTCTTTTGTACATCGCCAGCATAATCAAGTGCATCTTCCTTGAAATCTCCAGCATAATCTAGCATATCTTCAATACCGTCTGATGCATATTCCTTTGCATCATCAACGTACTGTCTAAGATCTTTCTTGTCCATATCTATCACCGCATCTCCTATTTATCGTCTTTTTTCTCTATCGCTTTCTCAGTAGCTTGTTTTAGTGCTTTCTTGCCAATAGAAAATCCGGTAGTATCTTCCTTGATGTCTTTTCCCTCTACTTCATATTCCTCTTCAATTAGTTTTCCCATTTCTTCTTTTCTATCAACATATTTATCCTTCATGGCATCCTCCTTATTTTAAAAAAATAATTTCTTTACAAAGTTATCTCTTTGTTGCCTTTGTCGCTTGTTTCTTAATAGCTTTACCCTTCTTGTCTACGTCCTTGAATTTCTCATCAAGTTTCTTATCGAGAGTATCCTTGGTATCATCAAGTTTATCCTTAGCACTTTCGTAGCCTTCAACTGCTTTGTCCTTCACATCTTCAAAGCCCTCACTTGCTTTTTCCTTTGCGTTATCATATACCTCTCCGGCCTTATCCGCAATTTTTTCTCCACCCTCTTTGACATCCTGCATCAAATCCTTAGCTTCTTCGGATACTTTGTTAGCTGCCTTTTTAAGATCATCTACAATCGCCATGTTGAAAACCTCCTGTCCATATATTTTGGAATTTTTGTCTAATTAATCTAATTAAAACGCTTTTCTATTAATATATATTTACACATTTGAAACATAATTAAACATTTTTCATAAAACAAAAATCCTCCAACGATTCAGCTGAAGGATTTTTATTGTTTTATCTTTGATATTCTACATTGATATAATACAATGTCGACTATACAAGCTCGAGGAATACAACTTCCGCATTATCTCCTGAACGAGGTCCAAGTTTGAGAATTCTTGTATATCCACCTTGACGCTCCTGATATTTAGGAGCAATTTCCTCAAAAAGCTTTGTAACAACATCTTCATCATAGATGTAAGCAAGTGCCTGACGCCTTGCATGAAGGTCGTTTCTTTTTGCTAGTGTTATAAGTTTTTCGGCTTCTCTTCTGGCTTCCTTTGCTCGACAATCTGTGGTTGTTATTCTACCTTCCCTGAAAAGATCGGTAACGATATTTCTAAGCATAGATTTTCTGTGAGCAGTTGGTCTGCCAAGTTTTCTATATCCGGGCATTTCGGTCTCCTTTCTCCGTGCTATTCGTCAGTCTCTTTCAGAGATAAACCAAGTTCTTCCAACTTGTTCTTAACTTCATCAAGCGACTTCTTGCCGAGATTCCTTACCTTAAGCATTTCGTCTTCTGTCTTTTCAGTAAGTTCCTCAACAGTGTTGATATTTGCTCTCTTTAGGCAATTTGACGATCTTACTGATAACTCAAGTTCTTCAATCGTCATCTCGAGAGATTTAGCCTTCTGATCTTCTTCTTTCTCTATCATAATTTCAAAATTATCTGCAGAGTCGTCAAGTGACATCAAAAGGTTGAGGTGTTCATCCATTATTTTGGCACCTATGGAAACTCCCTCTTCAGGTGTTACAGATCCATCGGTCCAAATTTCCAAGGTCAATTTATCATAGTCGGTAACCTGTCCTACACGCGTATCTTCTACCATGTAGTTAACTTTTTTAACCGGTGTGAAAATTGAGTCAACAGGGATTACTGCAATAGGAGTAGTTTCGTCTTTATTCTGATCAGCAGTTCTGTAACCACGCCCTCTTGCAATTGTGATCTCCATTATGAGATTCGCTCCCTCTTCTAGCTGTGCTATATGTAGATCCTTATTGAAAATTTCAAGCTCAGAATCTCCTATAATATCAGCTGCTGTAACTTCTTTAGGTCCTACGGCATTGATTATTACCTTCTTAGGCTCCTCGCTATTTAGACGAACTGCAAGTTGCTTTAGATTAAGTATAATTTCTGTAACATCTTCTCTAACGTTTGGAATCGTTGAGAATTCATGAAGTACGCCGTCAATTTTAACCGAAGTAACAGCTGCACCTGGGAGTGAGCTCAAAAGAATTCTTCTCATAGCATTGCCAAGTGTTGTGCCGTATCCTCTTTCAAGCGGTTCTATGACAAATTTTCCATATTTTCTATCTTCGTCTACAAATTTTTCAATTGTAGGTTTTTCGATTTCTATCACTAAAAACCCTCCTTATCTTCCAAAGTAAATTGGCTCCAAAAGCTATAACTAACCTATTACTTGGAATACAATTCGACGATAAGATGCTCAGCTACCGGAGTATCGATCTGATCTCTGGTAGGATCTGCCAAAACCTTCCCCTCAAGTTTTTCTCTATCAACAGATAGCCATCCGGGAATTCCAACCTGCATTTCCTTAATTTCCTTGAATTTAGGAGAGCTTATGCTTTTTTCTTTTACCTTAATAACATCCCCTGGTCTTACCTGATAGGAAGGAATATTAACTTTCTTTCCGTTAACAGTGTAATGGCCATGCACTACTGCTTGTCTTGCATCTCTTCTTGTAGTTGCAAGACCCATTCTGTAAACTACATTGTCCAGTCTCTTCTCAAGCATTATCAATAGGTTTTCACCAGTAATGCCAGGTTTCTTAGCTGCTTTATCAAAAGTATTTCTGAATTGCTTCTCAAGAACACCGTAAATAAACTTTGCTCTTTGCTTTTCTCTGAGCTGTAATCCATATTCACTCATCTTTTTAAATCTCTTCTTAGGAGCTTTTTTAGATGTTTTGTAAATTCCTAGATGGCTTGGATCAATATCAAGAGATCTGCATCTTTTTAAAATTGGTTGTTTGTTTACTGCCATAATGATTCCTCCCTTCTATTAGACTCTTCTTCTCTTTGGCGGTCTGCAACCGTTGTGTGGAATTGGTGTTACGTCCTTGATCATTGTGATTTCAAGACCTGCCTGAGCCAATGCCCTGATTGCAGCCTCTCTGCCTGAACCTGGGCCTTTTACATAAACTTCTACAGTTTTAAGACCATGTTCCATTGCAGCCTTAGTTGCTTCTTCCGCTGCCATCTGTGCAGCAAACGGAGTAGACTTCTTTGATCCCTTGAAGCCAAGAGATCCTGCACTCGACCAAGACAGGGCGTTTCCGTCCATATCTGTAAGTGTCACTAAAGTATTGTTAAAGGAGGATTGAATATAAGCCTGGCCTTTAACGACATTTTTACGTTCTCTTTTTTTTCTGCGAACTGTTTTCTTTACAGCTTTAGCCATTATTATTTACCTCCTTCTTATTTTTTCTTTCTTCCTACGGTTTTCTTAGGTCCCTTCCTAGTTCTGGCGTTGGTCTTAGTTTGCTGACCACGAACAGGAAGTCCTCTTCTATGTCTGATTCCCCTGTAGCTACCGATTTCCATCAGTCTCTTGATGTTGAGGCTAACTTCCCTCTTCAAATCTCCTTCTACAGCATAATCGCTATCTATGATTTTTCTGATTCTACCAGCTTCTTCCTCAGAGAGGTCTTTGATTCTGGTGTCCGGATTTACTCCGGCTTTTTCAAGAATTGCCTGAGAAGTTGCTTTGCCTATGCCATAAATATATGTAAGGCCAATTTCAACTCTCTTTTCTCTTGGTAAGTCAACTCCGGCTATACGAGCCATTATTATCCTCCTTCTCCTATCTTCCGTCACTTACTCCGGGAGTGATATAGACAGGTTCACATGAAAAAATATTTGGTATCCTAAACCCGGTTTTAGGTCCATGTCATATTAAATTTTAACCCTGTTTTTGCTTATGTTTTGGATTTTCGCAGATAACCATAACTTTTCCGTGTCTCTTGATTACCTTGCACTTTTCACAAATGGGTTTTACGGAAGCTCTAACTTTCATTTTCATCCCTCCTATAAGCTTACTTATCTCGCCATGTAATTCTACCTCTGGTCAAGTCGTAAGGTGAAAGTTCCACCTTAACCTTATCTCCGGGAAGTATCCTTATATAGTTCATCCTTATCTTGCCCGATATATGGGCTAATATTTCGAAACCATTTTCCAGCCTAACTTTGAACATCGCGTTCGGCTGAGCATCTACAACAGTCCCTACTGCCTCGATGACATCTTTTTTAGCCATTAATATCTCTCCTTATAACGTGAGCAATTCAGGCTCACCATCATTAATTACTATTGTATTTTCATAATGAGCTGAAAGTCCACCGTCAACTGTAACAACAGTCCAGTCGTTCAGCAGGGTCTCAGTTTCATAACTTCCCTGGACTATCATAGGCTCAATAGCTAGTACCATTCCCTCTTGAAGTCGTGGGCCTTTTCCTGGAGGTCCATAGTTTGGGATCTGTGGATCTTCGTGTAGATTTCTTCCAACACCATGCCCAACATAGTCCCTTATTACCCCGAATCCAGCTCCTTCAGCATGTAACTGAACTGCATGTGAGATATCCGATAGTCTATACCCAACTTTCGCAAATTCTATGCCCTTAAAGAAGCTTTCTTCTGTTGTTTTGATGAGTTTCATAGCATCTTGACTGATTTCGCCTACTGGATAGGTTCGTGCTGCATCGCTCACATAGTGTTTCCACGTAGAGCCTACATCCACGCTTACAATGTCACCTTCCTTTAGTATTCTGTCTTTACTTGGGATGCCATGAACAATTTCCTCATTGATTGAAACACAGGCTGCTCCCGGAAATCCACCATAACCCTTAAAGGTAGGTGTCATATTATATCCAGTAATCGTCTTTTCAACATAATTATTGATGTCCATAGTAGAGATACCCGGTTTGATAATATCCGCAAGGGTCCTCAAAACATACCCTGTAACCTTGCCGGACTCTCGCATCAAATCAATTTCGTCTTTTGATTTAATGATTATCATATCATTTACCCAAGGCTGTGATTATGTCCGAAAGAACATCATCAAGGTCTTTGTTGCCGTCGATGTTAACAATAACCCCTGCTTTATCATAATAGTCAACCAAAGGTTTTGTCTGTTTGTTGTAAACGTCAATTCTATTCAAAACAGTCTCTTCAGTATCATCTGCTCTTTGGATTAATTCTCCATCGCAAAGATCGCAAACACCGTCTTTCTTAGGTGGGATATTCACCACATGATAGCTAGCTCCGCATGATTTGCAAACTCTACGTCCGGTTATTCTCTTAACTAATGCATCTTTTTCAACATCAATATTGATAACCTTATCTATCTTCTCGCCTCTTTTGGTAAGAAACTCATCAAGTTTTTCAGCCTGGAAAATCGTCCTTGGGAATCCATCGAGTAAGAAACCGTTTTTGCAGTCATTCTTTGTTAGTCTGTCTGTCGCAATTTCAACAACGAGTTCATCTGGAACTAACTCTCCACGATCCATGTATGACTTAGCTCTTTTCCCAAGTTCTGTCTCATTTTTAATGTTTTCACGGAATATATCTCCCGTTGAAATATGAGGTATACTATATTTTTCAACAATCTTCACTGCCTGAGTACCCTTACCTGCTCCAGGAGGTCCCAACAAAATTGTTCTTAACATTTTTTTCTCCTCTTACTTAAGAAATCCTCTATAGTTTCTCATAACCATTTGGTCTTCTAACTGTCTCATAGTATCAAGTGCAACACCTATTGCGATAAGCAATGATGTTCCTCCAAACCTTACATCTATTCCGGCAACCTGACTAAGAAGTAAAGGCAATGTAGCTACAACTGCAAGGAATATAGCTCCTACCAATGAAATCCTAGTCATTACCCTGTGAAGGTAATCAACAGTAGCTCTACCCGGTCTAATACCAGGTACAAATCCACCATTTGCTCTCATATTACTTGCAATTTCAATCGGATTGAAAGTAATTGCTGTGTAGAAATATGTGAATGCTATAATAAGCACAACATTAAGTGCACCGTAGATCCATGCTCCAGGCATTCCCCCCGGTGACAGATATTTTGTTACAAAAGCAGTAAAATCAGTGTTTGGGAAGAAGTATGTAATTGTAAGCGGGAATGTCAAAAGTGCCATTGCAAATATTACTGGAATTACACCTGCCTGGTTAACCTTTAGCGGAATATGTGTCGCCTGGCCACCATACATCTTTCTTCCTACAACCCTCTTTGCGTACTGTACTGGGATTTTTCTTGTTCCCTGTTGAACCATGATGATTCCAGCAATTACAGCGAGAGCGAATAATGCGAACATTATTAAAGTTACAACATTTACACTGCCTTCCTGGTATTTCACCAGCATCGTTCTTATTCCAGTCGGTATTCGCGCAACTATTCCTCCGAAAATCAAAAGTGAAATTCCGTTGCCGACACCCTTGTCGTTGATTTCTTCACCAAGCCACATTAGAAACGCTGTGCCTGCTGTTAAAACTAATATTATTACTGCGAAAGAAAACACTGTTTGGTGTATAACAGCGCCTCTGAAAAGGCCTACTGTCAAGCCAATACTCTGAATCAGACCAAGACCAATCGTCATATATCTTGTAATCTGAGCCATCTTCTTTCGACCTGCGGTTCCCTCTTTTGCTAAATTCTCAAAATAAGGGAAAGCTACCGTCAATAGCTGTACTATAATGGATGCTGTAATATATGGTGTGATACTCAAAGCAAATATGGTGAACTTCTGAAAAGCTCCGCCAGAGAACAAATCGAACAAATCGAATAATCCTGTTTCGCCGCTGAAGATTCTCGCTAAATAGTCTCTGTTGATTCCAGGGACTGGAATGTTAGAGCCTATTCTAAAAACTACAAGCATAGCTAAGGTGAACAAGATTTTTCTTCTCATTTCCGGCACTTTCCAAGCCTGAGTAACAGTCTTTAGCAGTCCCATCTTACAATACCTCTGCCTTTCCTCCTGCGGATTCTATCTTTTCAACAGCCGTTTTGCTGAATTTATTTGCCTTAACGGTCAATTTCTTTTCGAGCTTACCGTTACCAAGGATTTTTACACCGTCCTTTACTTGCTTAACTATTCCTTTTTCTTTAAGCAATTCTACAGTAACCTCTTGACCATCTTCGAAACGGTTGAGATCACTTACGTTTAGGGTTGTGTATTTTGTGCCCCAAATGTTTGTAAATCCTCGTTTTGGTAATCTTCTATATAGTGGCATCTGACCACCTTCAAAGCCTAATCTAACTCCACCACCGCTTCTAGCGTTCTGGCCTTTGTGACCTCTTCCAGCAGTTTTACCAAGACCGGAGCCCTGTCCTCTGCCTTTACGCTTAGAGATCTTTGTGGAGCCTTCTGCTTTCTTTAACTCATGCAGTCGCATGCTTGCACCTCCTATCCTATTGCTCTTCTACGGTAACAAGGTGTACAACCTTGTCTATTGCACCTCTAGTCTGAGGAGTGTCTGCCAATTCAACTGAATGATTTAATTTCTTCAGTCCAAGTGCTTCCACAACTTTTCTCTGCTTAGGGGTAGCGCCTATTGTACTCTTAGTTAAAGTAATTTTTAACATTGACATTGGTCATTCCTCCTATCTAGCAATTTCATCTACTGACTTGCCTCTAAGTGCTGCCACCTTTTCAAGTGTCATAAGGCTCTTCAGACCTTCAAGTGTTGCAAGTGCCATATTTACAGTGTTATTAGAACCTATTGATTTTGCTCTCACGTCTTTTAGACCTGCAGATTCTAGTACGACACGCACAGACGAACCTGCTATTACTCCTGTACCTTCTGCAGCCGGCATTATCAATACTCTTCCAGCTCCGTATATACCAGTATTTCTGTGTGGTACAGTTGTGCCTACCATTGGAACAGTAATCATGTTCTTTTTTGCGTCTTCTGTAGCTTTTCTAACTGCTTCAGGTATTTCCTGAGCCTTGCCAAGACCAACGCCTACACGGCCATTGCCATCACCAACAACCATAGTAACGGAGAATCTCATATTTCTTCCGCCCTTAACAGTCTTGGCAACACGTCTTATATTTACAATTGTTTCTTTAAATTCACTCTTGGGTGCATCTTGTTGTCTAGCCATTTCTCATTCCTCCTTATTTAGAATTTCAATCCTGCTTCTCGAGCACCCTCTGCCAGTTCTTTAACTCTTCCGTGATAAAGAAATCCACCTCTGTCAAAAGCAACATTCTCGATGCCCTTATCCAATGCTCTTTTCGCAATGAGTTCTCCAACTTTCTTGGCAGCCTCTTTGTTACCACCGTTTTCACCCTTTAGATCCTTCTCAAGAGTAGAAGCGGAAACAAGCGTATTGCCATTCACATCATCGATAATCTGAGCTGAGATGTTTTTGTTGGATCTGAAAACACAAAGCCTTGGTTTTTCAGGAGTTCCGATTAAGTTTTTTCTGACTCTTAGGTGTCTCTTAACACGTCTATCATTTCTGCTGTTTTTAGACATTTAATTCACTCCTTTCTTACGCCTTAGCTCCAGTTTTTCCTTCTTTTCTGCGGATATATTCGTCTTCATATCTAATTCCTTTGCCCTTATATGGCTCAGGTTTTCTCCAGTCTCTGATAACTGCGGCGTAATTTCCAACTAATGCTTTGTCTATCCCTTTGACTACAACCGTTGTTGCATCTGAAACTTCTGTTTCGATTCCTTCAGGATCTTCCATTTCAACAGGATGTGAAAAGCCTAAGTTCATTACAAGTTTCTTGCCTTTTTTCTCTGCTCTAAAGCCAACACCGTTTAGAACAAGTTTTTTCTGGAAACCATCTGTTACTCCAATTACCATGTTATGAACTAGAGCCCTTGCTAATCCGTGCTGTGCTCTCATATTTCTGACATCTGATTCCCTTGAAAAAACGACATTTCCGTCTTCAACAACTACCTTGATTTCTGGGCTAACCTTCTGGGAAAGTGTTCCCTTAGGACCCTTTACAGTAATCAGATTGTTTTCTTTAACATCTACCTCTACTCCGGAAGGTAGCTGTACAGGTTTTAATCCTATTCTTGACATATTCTACCTCCTACCAAATATAGCAGATTACTTCTCCACCAACGCCTAGTTCTCTCGCCTTCTTGTCGCTTAAAACGCCCTTTGAAGATGAGATAATAGCTACGCCAAGGCCTCCAAGAACTCTAGGAACTTGATCAGCTTTAGCATATACCTTTAGACCTGGTTTAGATATTTTCTTAATTCCACTAATTACTCTTTCTTTGTTTGCACCATACTTCATATCGATTTTGATGATGCCCTGTTTATTGTCATCGATTTCTTCAAATCCTTTAATGTAGCCTTCTTCAAGCAATATCTCTGCAATGGATTTCTTAATCTTAGATGCAGGAATATCAACTGTTTCATGACCTACAGTATTGGCATTTCTGATTCTAGTCAGCATATCTGCTATAGGATCTGTCATTGTCATTACAGTAATTCTCCTTTCTGTGATTTACCAGCTAGCCTTCTTCACGCCGGGAATTTCACCCTTGTAGGCAAGCTCTCTGAAGCATATACGGCAGATACCGTATTTCTTCAATACGGAGTGCGGCCTTCCACAGATTTTGCATCTGGTATATGCACGTGTTGAAAATTTAGGTTTTCTCTGCTGTTTAACCTTGAGAGATTTTTTAGCCATCTTCTCCTCCTATTTCTCAAACGGCATTCCAAGAAGCGATAACAAAGCTGCTGCTTCTTCGTCAGTTTTAGCCGTCGTTGTGAATACAATGTTCATGCCCTTAATGGATTCAACTTCATCATATTTGATTTCAGGGAAAATAAGCTGTTCCTTAATTCCCATCGAGTAGTTTCCTCTGCCATCAAATGAATTCTTGCTGACTCCCTTAAAGTCTCTTACTCTTGGAAGAGAGATGTTGAAGAACTTGTCTACAAACTCATACATATTATCTCCTCTAAGGGTAACCTTGCAACCTACTGGCATGCCTTCCCTAACCTTAAAGTTAGCGATTGACTTTCTAGCCTTAGTCCTAACAGGTCTTTGTCCTGAAATAACAGACAATTCCTTAACTGCGGAGTCTAAAATTTTAGCATTTTCCTTTGCTTCGCCAAGTCCCATGTTTATTGTAACTTTCACAAGTTTAGGAACTTCCATAGGATTCTTATAATCGAATTTTTCCTGAAGTGCTTTAAAAACATCGTTTTTATATGTTTCTCTTAGTCTTGCTGTCAAAATACTCTCCTCCTTTCCTAGTCTATTACGCTTCCGCTCTTCTTGGCTACTCTCACTTTGTTGCCATCGTTGAAAGTATATCCGAGTTTTGACGCTTGTTTTGTTTTTGAATCGTAGTACATCACATTGGAAACATCGATAGGTCCCTCAACGTGCTTAATCTCAGCTTTTGCTTTCTGAGTCTGCTTTTGGTGTTTTGTTTGAACATTTACACCTTCTACGATCACTTTATTTTCTTTTGGGAGAGCCTTAACAACCTTCCCAACTTTACCCTTATCTTTACCGGCGATTACTACCACCGTGTCGTCTTTTTTGATTCGCATATTTGAACCCCCTATAGAACTTCCGGTGCCAGTGACACAATCTTCATGAATCCTCTGTCACGAAGCTCTCTTGCAACAGGTCCGAAGATACGTGTACCAACCGGGGTCTTGTCTTCTTTATCCTTGATAATTACTGCGGCATTCTGGTCAAATTTTACATAGCTTCCATCTGCTCGCCTTGCACCTGTCTTGGATCTTACAACAACAGCCTTAACGACATCACCTTTTTTTACCAGTCCGCCCGGAGTAGCATCCTTTACAGCACAAACGATTATGTCTCCGATATTAGCATATTTACGGCTTGTGCCTCCAAGCACTTTGATGCAAAGAAGTTCCTTCGCACCTGAATTATCTGCTACTCTAAGTCTTGATTCTGTCTGTATCATATTCTGGTGCCTCCTTACTTCACTTTCTCCACTATCTTAACAAGTCTCCATCTCTTATCTTTTGATAGAGGCCTTGTTTCCATAATTCTAATCTTATCTCCAACCTCGCACTGGTTCTCTTCATCGTGAACCTTTACCTTCTTTGTGCTCTTCATAGCCTTGCCATATAGAGGGTGTCTAACAAAGTCTTCAATAGCAACTACTACAGTCTTATCCATTTTATCGCTTACAACGATACCGACTTTGGATTTTCTTCTGTTTCTTTCTACTTTTTCAACTGCCATAATCACATCCTCCTTTCTTATGCCTCGGCCTTAGCCATTTCTTTCTCACGAATAATGGTCTTTACTCTGGCAATATCCCTTTTAACTTCCCTCATCTTAACAGGATTTTCAAGCTGACCTGTTACGTGCTGGAATCTTAAGTTGAAGAGTTCTTTCTTCATTTTGTCAAGTTCAGAAGAAAGCTCGACATCTGTCATCTGTCTGAATTTGTTCATTTCCATTACGCTTCACCGCCCTCTTCTAACTGCTTCATAGCGAACTTGCACTTGATTGGAAGCTTATGAATAGCAAGTCTTATAGCTTCTCTTGCCTGTGCCTCAGTTACGCCATCAATCTCAAACATTACTCTGCCCGGTTTAACAACTGCTACCCAATATTCAGGAGCACCCTTACCGGAACCCATTCTTACCTCTGCAGGTTTCTTTGTTACAGGCTTATGAGGGAATATTTTGATATAAACCTTTCCGCCTCTTTTTATGGATCTTGTCATAGCAATTCTGGCAGCCTCGATCTGGTTTGATGTAATCCAGCCCGGCTCCTGTGCAACAAGGCCGTACTTACCATAAGTGATCTTATTGCCTCTTGTTGCTATGCCTTTCATTCTTCCTCTATGAACTCTCCTACGCTTAACACGTTTTGGCATTAACATAGCTGGTTCCTCCTCTCTTATGCTTATTCTTCAGCTGACAAAACAGTTTCTTCCGAAGGAGCTTCTGCTTCAGCCTTCGGTTCCTCTACCTTTGCAACCGGTCTAATTCTCTTATTTACAGCCTTTGCGACGTCTTTTCTTCCGAATCTATCACCACCACGGTCAGTCCTTCTTCTGTCGTTTCTTCTTCTGTCGCCATCCTTACGCTGTCTTCTTTCCCTTCTGTTATCTTTCTTTTCTTCGCGAACAGGGCTCTGAAGACCTTTGTCAAGGATTTCTCCGTGATTGATCCAAACCTTTACACCAATCTTGCCGTACGTCGTATCAGCTTCAGCAAATCCATAGTCAATATCAGCTCTAAGCGTATGTAGAGGTACGTTTCCCTCGCTATATTTCTCGCTTCTTGCAATCTCAGCACCGCCAAGACGTCCTGAGCACAAAATCTTGATGCCCTTTGCGTTGGCTCTCATTGTATTTCCTATTGCCTGCTTCATTGCTCTTCTGAAGGCAATTCTTCTTTCAAGCGCTTCTGCTACGCTCTCAGCTGTTAGCTGTGCATCTAGTTCCGCTCTACCTACTTCTTCAACTGAGATATGCAATTTGCCGGGATCCTTTCCGGTTAATTTTACAAGACCAGCCTTTAATTCTTCAATTCCTGCGCCGGATCTTCCGATTACCATACCAGGCTTGCTTGTCAAAATTGTAACTGTAAGGTTGTCTTCACCTTCTCTTGCAATCAAAATCTTTGAAATGCCTGCAACGTACAATTTTTTCTTAACATATTCTCTGATTTCTTTATCTTCAATTAGTAAGTCCGCAAAACCTTTCTTGTCTGCAAACCATTTAGAATTCCAGTCTTTGATAACGCCCACTCTCATGCCATGAGGGCTTACTTTCTGACCCATTCAATTAACCTCCTGTCTTACTCTCTCTCCATAAGAGTTACACTGATGTGACTGCTTCTCTTAAGGATCCTGGATGCTCCACCACGTGCGCCTGCGCGCCATCTCTTCATAGTAGGTCCCTGGTTTGCACTAACTTCTGCGATATACAGGTTGTCAGGGTTCATCTGATGGTTATTCTCTGCATTTGCTGCAGCAGACATAACAACTTTCTCGATTAATTCAGAACCTTTACCTGGTGTAAATTTCAAAATATTCAATGCCTCTTGCAAGTCTTTACCTCTAACCATATCGGTAATTGGTTTAAGCTTAATTGGAGACATTCTTACATATTTAGCAACTGCTTTTGCTTCCATTTTCTATCTCCTTTCCTTACTTAACCTTTGATGACTTATCAGCGGCATGACCCCTATATGTTCTTGTAGGAGCAAATTCTCCAAGTCTGTGTCCTACCATATCTTCTGTAATGTATACAGGGATATGTTTTCTTCCATCATGGACAGCTATAGTGTGACCCACCATCTGCGGGAAAATTGTAGAAGGCCTTGACCATGTTTTGATGACTTTCTTCTCATTAGCTGCATTCATCTCTTCTATAGCTTTAAGCAGCTTTTTATTGACGAAAGGGCCTTTCTTAAGTGATCTACCCATTATTTATGCTCCTTCCTTATCTCTCGTTTCTCTTCTTAACAATGTACTGATTAGAAGCCTTATTCTTCTTTCTAGTCTTATATCCAAGTGTAGGCTTACCCCAAGGTGTAACAGGAGACTTTCTTCCTATAGGAGTTCTACCTTCACCACCACCATGAGGGTGATCGTTAGGGTTCATTACAGAACCTCTTACAGTTGGTCTAATTCCCATATGTCTCTTCCTACCAGCCTTACCTATTTGAATGTTTCCGTGATCTTCGTTTCCAACTTCACCTATTGTAGCTCTGCAGTTCATAAGAACTTTTCTAACTTCTCCGGATGGCAATCTAACCTGAGCATATTTGCCTTCCTTAGCCATGAGCTGCGCACCATTTCCTGCAGACCTTGCGAGCTGTCCACCTTTTCCAGGCTTAAGTTCAATGTTGTGAATAAGTGTACCTACAGGTATATTTGCAATCGGAAGGGCGTTACCAACCTGAATATCGGCATCTGAACCTGAATAGATTACATTTCCAACCTTGAGTCCTTCAGGAGCCAAAATATATCTCTTTTCACCGTCCGCATAAACGATCAAAGCGATGTTTGCACTTCTGTTAGGGTCGTACTCTATAGTCTTAACATTTCCCGGAATACCATCTTTATTCCTCTTAAAATCGATAATTCTATATTTATTGCGAGTACCACCGCCTCTATGTCTTACGGTAATCTTACCTCTGGAGTTTCTTCCTGAGTGCTTCTTTAAGGTTACTGTAAGAGATTTCTCCGGCTTGCTTGTAGTGATTTCTTCAAATGTAGAAACCGTCATACCTCTTAAGCCGGGAGTTACCGGATTGTATTTTTTAATTCCCATTTCTTACGTCCTCCCTAGTTTATAGACCCTGGAAGAATTCAATTTCCTTGCTGCCTTCTGCAATTGTTATAATTGCTTTCTTATATGCAGCAGTCCTTCCCATTGTTCTTCCCATTCTCTTCATCTTACCATTAACGTTCATTAGGTTAACCTTGGCAACCTCGACGCCGAAGATTTCCTCTACGGCATGCTTAATTTCTGTTTTGTTGGCATCAACAGCCACTTTAAAAGTGTATTTCTTTTCCTGAGCTTGGTCCATACTTCTCTCGGAGATAACAGGTTTCAGGATTACATCATATGCTGATCTCATTATTTGTACACCTCCTCAAGTTTTTTAACGGCATCTTCCGTCAATATGAGGCTTCCATGATTGATAACCTCATAAACGTTGAAACTTCCTACTACAGCAGTTCTAATGCCCTTTAGGTTAGCAGCTGATCTAACAACGTTTTCATCTTTGTCTGCCATAACTATCAAAGCCTTCTTTTCAGCCTTGAGGTTTTCAAGAACCTTGATCATTTCCTTTGTTTTTGGCTCTTCAAATGTCAACTTATCAACCACGATTAATTCGTTTTCTGCGAACTTTGAAGATAAAACTGACAGCATCGCCAATCTTCTAACCTTCTTAGGAAGTGTGTATCTATAACTCCTTGGCTTTGGAGCAAAGACCACGCCACCACCGATTTGTGAAGGATCTGTGCTAGAACCCTGTCTATGCCTACCAGTTCCCTTCTGACGGAAAGGTTTCCTCCCTCCGCCTCTGACATCGCCTCTTGTCTTTGCAGACTGAGTGCCCTGTCTTCTGTTAGCCAAATAGTTCTTCACTACTGCATGAACAGCGTATTCATTAGGCTCGATTCCGAAAATAGCATCTGAAAGTTCGATGCTTCCGGCTTCTTCACCGGCCATATTTAGCATTTTTATATTTGCCATTGCTTGCGTCTCCTTTCCGTAGCCTATTTATCGTCTTGCCCTTTGACAGCATATTGAACTTTTACAAGTCCGCCCTTTCTGCCAGGGACAGCGCCCTTAACCAGCAAAAGATTTCTGTCAACGTCAACTTTTACTAAAACTACATTCTGAACAGTCACAGTGTCTCTTCCCGTTCTTCCAGGGCCTTTGTTTCCCTTGAATACTCTGGATGGGTAAGTCGCACCTGCAAGTGCTCCCGCCAATCTCTTGTGTTTGGAACCATGGCTCATAGGACCTCTGTGGTGTCCATGTCTCTTGATGTTACCCTGTGTTCCCTTACCTTTGGAAATTCCAGTAATGTCTAATTTCTTTCCTTCCTCAAAGTCTGCCACAGTGATTTCCTGGCCAAGTTCGAACTTTTCATCGCTGTCAAGTCTGAACTCTGTAACATATTTTTTAAGAGCAACGCCGCTCTTGTTAAAATGTCCTCTCAAAGGTTTGGTCACTCTATGTTCCTTAGTGTCCTCATAACCGATTTGAACAGCATCGTAACCATCGCTTTCCACAGTTTTAAGCTGTGTTACAACCGAAGGTCCTGCTTCGATTACTGTTACTGGCACAACTTCTCCGCCCTCTGCGAAGATCTGTGTCATGCCAACTTTCTTTCCTAGAATCGCTTTCATATTTTCCTCCTGTTTTCTTACATTGGATTGCTCTGGTTTGGTCTTGGAACAAAACAGCTTTCTTCGAAAGAGATGTCCTCATACCCTCACATGCAATCTTGCTAAGGGAGATTCCCTCGCATTGCCGTTTGAGGCAACCCTCTTGACTAGTTAAGTCTGATTTCGATGTCCACACCTGCAGGCATGTTCAAACTTGTAAGTGCATTTGTTGTCTGAACAGTAGCATTGGTGATATCAACTAGTCTCTTGTGTGTTCTCTGCTCAAACTGCTCCCTGCTGTCCTTGTATTTGTGTACAGCCCTAAGAATTGTTACCACTTCCTTTTCTGTAGGTAGCGGAATTGGGCCTGAAACTGTTGCCCCAGTCTTCTTAGCTGTTTCAACAATCTTTGCAGCAGATTGATCAAGCAATGCATGGTCATATGCCTTTAGCTTAATTCTTATTTTTTGTAATTCGCTCATTTCTTCCTCCTATTTTCTGTACTGTTTTCGCTATGCTCGTACAAGGCAACTCGCTTTTCTACGGTTTTTCAATGGTTTAAGCAGCTTTTCGTGAGATGTTCTTTGCCGTCACACCCTGCCGTGCGTTTCTTATGTTTCTGCACAAAAGAAAAGCAAGCGAATACCTTCGCCCCCGATCATGTAGGGACTTCTCCACAGAAATTACCTGATAGCTCAGCAACTTCCTGCTTCTTCGCCTAAAGCAAGCCTTATTAGTATATATTAGCAAAAAACAAAAATCAAGGGCATTTCACAAAAATTTTACGATTTTTTAAAATATTTTTGTGTCATACCCTTGCTATAAAACTTGATATTTAAACAAATTTTTTACAATATTACTAACACTGTCACTGGCGTTCTTAAATCGTATTCCCGCGTTTCAGCATTCAGCATTACCTACTCCGTAAATATTACATCAACCTTAGTACCTTTGCCGACCTCACTTTTCACATCAAGCTCCGCACCTATAACTTTCGCAGCATGTTTTACAATTGACAGTCCAAGCCCCGTTCCACCTATTTCTCGAGAATGGCTCTTATCTACTCGGAAAAACCGTTCAAAAATTCTATCCATATATTTCGGCTCGATACCTATGCCAGTATCCTCAATTGATACTTCAATATTTCCATTTGGATTCCTAGAAATTCGAACCGAAACTGTACCAGACTCCCTATTATATTTAATCGCATTATCTATCAAGTTGTATATAATCTCATGGACAAGCGTCGGAATCGAGCGAATCACAGCCTCGGACGCGGCTATTTTGTCGAGTTCAACATTTACCGACACTTTTAGATCCTTAGCCTTTGGTGCGAGATGTTCGGATGAAGAGCAAGCAACGTCATAGAGGTTGATTTCTTCTTTTTGGCTTATCACATTCTCTTCATCAAGTTCTGAAAGTTCAATAATATCCTGTACGAGTTGGATCATTCGCTTTGATTCTTTGAAAATCCTATCTATAAACTGCTGCCTATCAGACTCAGGCACCAGGCCAGTTTTCAGCAACTCTGCACTGGCATATATCGATTGAAGTGGCGTCTTCAGTTCGTGGGAAACATTCGCAGTAAACTCACGGCGCATGAGTTCGCCTTCAGCTTTTTTCGTGACATCAAACAGGAACAAAACAGTTCCTCGCCATTCCTTGCAGACATCCCTGTGCTCTTCCATTCCGCTCGGCATTCCATTTGTAAAGATTGGGCTCATACTTATCTGATATGTTCTTTCGCCAAAATTAGCTATTTTGTTGTAATTATAGTCATGGCCTGAAATTATGAGGCTTTCCGAATCTCCAGAATTTCCTATTTTCGAAACACCGCCGTCGTATGCGATTATCCCATTCAAAATATCAGTGTTTCTCGTGAACTCCATAATATTTTTCCCAATAAATTTCTTTGCAATATCATCCGCATCTACTTCAAGATACGCCGACTCATAGCCCACATCATCACTCTTCTTTTGTGCTCTTATTGCCTCAATAGCAGCCTGGTTCATGGAAATTATCCTGTTTTGTTTATCTAAAATGATTAGCCCATCACTCATGTTTGCAGTGATAGCATTAAATTCTTCCTGTCGTCTTACGAGCTTATGCCCCTTGTTCGCAATATCGCGCTTCTGGGCATCAATTTTTCTGAATAGTGGTGACAACTCCTCATAGCCACCCTTGCCGAGTAGTTTTTCTGCACTGCTCGGATCATCTAAATCAATATTATTTATCGGCTTTAGTATAAATTTTGAGAGGGCATATGCTAAATAAAAGGATAGCAAAGCAATTATGACAAAACATCCTAGAAAGGCTAGTTTCATGTCGTCCATAAATCCGAGCACGGTATCATAAGATGAAGACACTCTTAGTATGCTGTCATCGCTCAGCCTTCTTGCCGCATAAACATACTTCTCGGTCATAGTGGAAGAATATCTTGTGCTTTCCCCATAGCCCAGTTCACGCGCTTCCTTGATTTCTTCGCGATTTTGGTGATTCTTCATCTCTCTAGGATTTTCTTTATTATCGAAAATGACCGTGCCGTCTCGCGCTACCAATGTAACCCTGTAATCTCTGTAGTTGAGGTGATTTAGCACATAGAATGTTTCATCCTTAGCCTGCGAGCCTGTTACCGAAGAACCGCTATCAGACTTTGTCATCTCAAGCTGAGAAGCGATCAGATCAGTTTGGCCTGTGAGCTCGTTTTCCTGTATTTTGTTTATATTCTCAAGTAACACAAAATAGAGCCCTACGAGGCATAAAATCAGTGAGATTATCGACACACCCATTATGGAGAAAAAGAAGCGTTTTTTCATTTTATTTCCTCCATAATATATCCGACTCCGCGCACCGTCTTAATGGCTGTGCCTGCATCCCCTAACTTGGTCCTCAGCGTTCCAATGTGAACATCAACTGTTCTTGATTCGCCAACGTACAACTCTCCCCACACAAGGTTCATGAGCTGGTCTCTGCTGTAAACCCTGTTCATATTTTCTAAAAACACTCTTAAAAGTTCGAATTCTTTGAGAGTAAGTTCAATATTTTTATCTAAAACTTTAACAAGATGCCTGCTTATTGACATCGAAATCTCACCATTGCGCAGAAAATCTGCCCTTGGCATCTTCGTTCTCCTAAGTACCGCCTTAATTCTCGACAGAAGTTCCATCATGCCAAAAGGCTTCACAAGATAGTCATCAGCCCCTGTGTCAAGTCCAAGTACCTTGTCGAATTCCGTATTTTTTGCGGTTGTTATTATTACCGGAACATCCTGAGCATTTGTCTCAGATCTCAGAGTTTGCAAAATTGAAATACCGTCTTTGCCCGGTAGCATCAAGTCAAGCAAAATTAAGTCAGGTTTTCTATTCATAAGACCAGCAAAGAAGCTTTCGCCATCTGCGAATCCCTCGCATTCATAATCCGCCATCTTAAGTGCGTACAAAATAGTTTTCCTTATGTCTTCGTTATCCTCAACGCAATATATAAGCATACTTTGTCGTTTTCCTCCATTTGTATTTCTTGCTACCTGACAGTTCCCTCTATAGAATATAGAACCCAGCCTGCAATATTTTCAGCGTGGTCACCTATACGCTCCAGATATTTTGAAACCATGAGCATATCAATCGCATGTTCACCGTCAGCAGACCCTTCCCTGAGGCATTCAACTATTTTGTTCTTGATTCCAACAAAATAATTATCTATCTCGTCGTCCTTTTGAATTACTTCTCTTGCAATTGTAGCATCCTTCTTCACGAAGGCGTCAATACTCTCAGTTACCATCTTTCTAGTAGCATCCGCCATATTTGATATGCAATCTTCGATGCCGACTTCACGCCCAGGATTGTTGTCTATTATTTCTGCAATATTGCCGGCTTGTATACCTATCCGCTTCATATCTGTGACCATCTTTAATGCGGACGAAATAAGGCGAAGATCTCTTGCTACAGGCTGATGCTGCATCAGTAGTTTGATGCATTTTCCCTCAATAGCACGCTCTTTTCTTTCAATTCTGATGTCTAAGTCTGATATTTCGTCATCTGTAATATTGGCCTCCTTAGACGCTCCATCAGTAAGTATATTCTGCCTGAGAACGTTTGTGGATATTGAAATTGCTTTTTCGCACAAAATACCCAGTGATATCATTTCCTGATTTAGTTCTTCGAGTTCTTGATCTAACTTTATTTTCATATTATATACCCTTTTTAATCATCCAAAACGACCTGTAATGTAATCTTCTGTTCTCTTATCTTGTGGAACTGAGAAGATTTGGTCTGTTTTACCCTTTTCTATCAACTCACCAAGCAGAAAGAAGGCTGTAACATCCGAAATACGTGCTGCTTGTTGCATATTATGAGTCACTATAACTACAGTGTATTTGTCCTTTAGTTCCTGGACAAGTTCCTCAATTTTTCCGGTGGATATCGGGTCTAGTGCCGATGTAGGCTCATCCATTAGAAGAACCTCCGGCTCAACGGCGATTGCCCTTGCAATGCAAAGCCTCTGCTGCTGCCCGCCCGACAATCCCAGAGCGGATTGCTTTAATCTGTCTTTGAAGTCATCCCAAGCAGCAGCTCCTCTTAGCGAGTTTTCTACTATCTCATCAAGTGCTATCCTTGATTTGATTCCATGAGTCCTTGGACCGTAGGCAATATTGTCATAGACGCTCATAGGGAAGGGGTTTGGTCTTTGAAAAACCATTCCAACTCTTTTCCTGAGCATATTGATGTCCATATCACCATATATATCTTCTCCGTCCAGTCTTATATCACCTGTTATCTTGCAGCCTTCTATAAGGTCATTCATTCGATTAAGAGACTTGAGAAGTGTAGATTTGCCGCACCCCGACGGTCCAATAAACGCGGTTATTTCGTTTTCGACGATGTCCATGTTTATATTTTTCAGTGCGTGAAAATCACCGTAGTATAGCTCCGTATCTTTTATTGTTATCTTGTTGTTTGCCATATTTATTATTATTCCTCCTTGGTTGTATTTTTCTCGAGTTTTCTAGCTATCAGCGATGAGATCCCGTTTAAAATCAGCACAAGAAGCATCAAAACAGTTGCAGTTGCATAGGTTTGCTTGATATATAAGCCTTCTCCTGAAAGGACATACATGTGAACCGAAAGACTTCTTCCTGAGTTGAGCATGGAGGCCATAGGTTTTGCGATGGTGCCAGCTGTGAAGACGAGGGCAGCCGACTCCCCGACAATCCTTCCGACAGCTATGATTACGGCGGACAGGATGCCGGGAGTCGCCGGGCGCAACATTACCTTGAAAATAGTTTGCACCCGGGTGGCTCCTAGAGCCAGGCTGCCCTCTTTGTAGCTTGGAGGTACCATCCTCAGAGCCTCTTCCGTAGTCTCCATTACAATAGGTAAGATCATTATTCCTAGTGTTAAACAACCGGAAAGAATCGAAAGTTGTAAATTTAAATACTTTACAAAGAATAATGCACCAAAAAGGCCATATACAATGGAGGGAACACCTGCAAGGGTTTGGGTAGCAAGCTTAATTAATTTGGCAAGTTTGCTTTCCTTTTTCACATATTCAACCATGTACACCGCTGCACCTATACCTATCGGCACAGACATTAAGAGTGTAGCCACAACCATCACGACTGTGTTAACAATAGCAGGCATCATTGAAACATTTTCACTGTTATATTCCCATGCGAAAAGTTTTGAATTTAAATTTGGCACACCATTGACCAAAATGTATATCACAATTGTAAGAATTACCGCAAGTGTAATAAGTGCACCGCTCTTAACAAAAAATCTCGCTACAAACCCCGGTTTAAATATCTTTTTCGCTGCCGATGTCTTCTTCAATTTAAACTCCTCCTTAAAACAAGCGAGAAAGTCAGGTTAACTATTAATATGAAAACAAAGAGTACAGCTGCCGTAGCAAGCAATGCCTGTCTATGTAGATCCGCAGCATAACCCATTTCAATTACGATATTACCTGTCATTGTTCTAACTCCATCAAGCACACTCTTAGGTATGATTGCCTGATTGCCGGCAACCATTATAACTGCCATAGTTTCACCTATTGCTCTTCCCACCCCTAGTATTACTGCCGAAAAAATTCCACTGCGTGCAGCCCTGAGTTTGACCGCAAAAATACTTCTTTCGTGAGTAGCTCCAAGTGCGAGACTACCCTCATAGTACCCTGGGTCTACGGCCTTAAGTGATGCCTGAGAAATTGCAACTATTGTAGGCAAGATCATGATACCAAGCAAAACAGACGCTGCTAGAAGGCTCATGCCCTGAGAATCAAGATTATCTCTAATGAGCGGCACCAAAACTACCAATCCGAAAAATCCATAAAGAACTGACGGAATACCTGCCATAAGATTGACAAGACCCGAAAAAATGGAATAAAACTTTTTAGGGCAGTATTCTGCAAGATAAATTGCCGTCATAACACCAATAGGTGCACCAATCAAAACTGCGCCAAGCGTAACATATATACTTCCTATTATCATAGGAAAAATTCCAAATTGATTATTCGCAGGCTTCCAAGTCTGACCAAATATAAAATCTACAAATCCAATTTTGCCTATCGCTGAAAATCCATTTGCAAATATGAAGATTGAAATCAGTATTACTGCAGCAACTGATACTAATGCTGAAATGAGGAAGGCAACGCTGACGATGCCTTCCCGTATTTTTTTGTTGTATTTACTCATTATTTCCTGCTTTTATTTTTTAGAAAAATTTTTCTAATTCATGAACACATCGAAATTTTAACAACTTATTTCTTAATTTCAGACCACTTTGTGATCTTACCAGTGAAGATATCTTTAACCTGTTCTAGCGTCAACTCTTCCTGTTTGCTGTCTTTGTGAACTATAACTGCAATTCCGTCCTTTGCAATTACTGTTGCCTTAACACCTTTATCAGACTCTGTATCCTTGAGATCTCTTGATGCCATTCCGATATCAACGCTGCCGTCAATTGCTGATGTTACACCTGTAGTTGAATCTGACTGCTGTACCATAACTTCAACCTTAGGATTAACCTTCTTATATGCCTCAGCAAGTTTCTCCATGAGTGGTGTTACAGAGCTTGACCCGCCGATAGTAATCTTGCCACCATCTTTAGCTGCATCAGAAGCCTCGTATTTTCCTGCTTCAGTAAGTGCAATATATCCATTTTCAGAAACAGTTTTTTGTCCCTCTGTGCTAAGAATATAGTTGATAAAGTCTTTTCCAAGTTCGCTCAGGTTGTCACCTGTTACAAGGTTGAAATTTCTAGCTATAGGATATTTCCCCTTTTGAATGTTCTTCACTGTAGGCTCTACTCCGTCAATCTTCAGGGCTTTAACAGTATCATTAAGAGATGCGAGTGAAATATAACCGATGCTTGCCTTATCTTCTGAAACTGATGTCATTGCAACGCTTGTTGAGTTAGTTATTACTGCTGTGTCAACTGTGTGGTCAACCTTCTCTCCCTGGTCGTTCTTTTCTTCGATTCCGACAAGTTCGATGAAAGCGCCTCTTGTACCTGAACCCTCTTCTCTTGAAATTACACTTATTTTGTCGGCTTTCTTGCTATCATCTCCCGATTTATCATCGCCACATGCTGACAAAACAACGGATGCACTTATTACCATAGCCAATGCCAAAATCAGTGATAAAATTCTGCTTTTCTTCATTTCTTTTAATTCCTTTCCGGTTAATTTAATGTATTTTATTTAATTTAATTACAAATCTAATAATATCTGCGGAAAGTAATGTCTGTTATCACCTTTTTGTAAAGTTTTTGTAAAATTGTATTTTCACAAAACATCTCTCTTCGAAGCATGGATTTATTAAAAAAAAAGCATAGCCACACTAAGCGACTATGCCTTGTATTTCAAATATTTTGTTGCTCTATGCGGACAAAATAGCCGCGCACCGATTAATAGTTCTCTGATTTGATCTGGAAGAAGCTCTGTGGGTGCTTACATGCTGGACATACTGCAGGAGCTTTCTTAGCAACTGTAATGTATCCGCAGTTGATGCACTGCCATGCAACTTCTTCTTCTCTCTCAAATACTTTACCTTCTTTAAGGTTAGCAGCAAGTTTTCTATATCTTTCCTCGTGCTTTTGCTCAACATCAGCAACTAATCTCATCTGAGTAGCGATATCCTTGAAACCTTCTTCGTCTGCAACGTCAGCAAATCCAGGGTACATTTCTGTCCACTCGTAGTGCTCACCTTCAGCTGCTGTAATTAGGTTCTCTGCTGTAGTTCCAATGCCTTCAGCTGCCTTGTACCAAAGCTTTGCGTGTTCTTTTTCGTTTTCAGCAGTTTCCTCAAAGATCTTAGAAATCTGAACATATCCATCTTTCTTAGCCTGAGATGCAAAATATGTGTACTTGTTTCTTGCCATTGACTCGCCACCAAAAGCAGCCATCAAGTTTTCGTAAGTCTTAGTTCCCTTTAAATCCTTAGCCATAATAAAACCTCCATCAATTTATTTGCATTATTTTTTATTCTCAATGTCTGCACAATTGTCACAGACATAGGATAACATAGTTTCTGAAATCTCGAACTTATCAGGTTCAAGATCAAATGCCTCAGCGATTGCATTTTTTACATCATTAAACGATTCCTCGTTCACCGGAAAAATATCTTTAAGTTCTCCACAGGAACTGCATCTCATATGAAAATGCTCCGTCATTACAGAGTCATATCTGTCGCTTTCTCCGGGTATTGAAATTTTTTCAATCTCTCCGATTTCAACAAGTTTATTGAGATTCCTATATACAGTCGCTATTCCTATAGTAGGAATAAATTTCTTTGCTTCTCCATAAATCCATTCTGCTGTGGGGTGGATATTGTTATTTTGAACGATTTCGAGGATAACGTCCCTTTGTTTGCTTTTTCTTAAATTTTCAAGCATGGTCTACCTCCTAAATCGAATAATTGATAGAATATATTTTGTGTTGTGTATAGGATATATTCTTTTATCTTTGAATATGATCACCATTTTTTGTTTGCAGATGCTAACTGATAATCATTATCATTTAATTAGAGTATACCCCTTTTTAAATGCTTTGTCAACAATGAATGTTAGGCCTTTAACTTTATTTCCTGGTTTTTTGCAAACAAAATAAATTAACGCTTTATTTTCATTTCTATGTTTAAATGGTAGATTTTATGTCTATAAATGCTATATACGGCCTATGGACGTAAACGAAAAAAGTTAAAAGTAATATAATTATTTATTGGTTTAGGAGGTTAGAAATGGTAAAGGTTTATAAATGTCTAGAATCAGGAATCGTTATTGCTCAGATTTACGGTGAGGACCATCATGCTCCTTCTTGTTGCGGCAAGGAAATGGTAGAGCTAAAGGCTAACACTGAAGATGCTGCACAGGAAAAGCACGTTCCTGTAATCGAAAAAGATGGAAATAAGGTTGTTGTTAAAGTAGGAAGCGTTGAGCACCCTATGACAGAAGAGCATCATATCGGATTCATCGCTATAGAAACTTGCTGTGGACTTAGACTTGCTGAGCTTGATCATACTGGCAAGCCAGAAGCTACTTTCTATCTAGGTGAAGGCGAAGATCTTAAGGCTGCTTACGAATACTGCAACCTACACGGTCTTTGGAAGGCTGAAGCATAAATTCTATTTGCGCCATCTATTCGTTAAATACGTATATATAAAAATTAGGCTTATAGGACAAAATTTAAAACGGCTTGCTCACTCGGGCATGCCGTTTTTGTTTTGCCTATATCAGTTATATTTTCTTCCTATCTTGGAAATTTGCAGTTATATCTAGATTCGTACGCTGCAATAAGTTCATCTCTGAAGTCAGGATGTGCGATATTTATCAGTGCTTCAGCTCTCTTCTTCAGCGTCTTTCCCCTCATCTTAGCAATTCCAAATTCGGTAACTATATAATCGACATCATGGTTTGTTGTCGTTACCATAGATCCTGCTGTAATATCTGGAACTATTTTTGAAATCTTGCCCTTTGATGCTGTTGATGGGAAGGCTATGATTGAGACACCCTCATTAGCCATCGCTGCTCCTCTGACAAAATCCACTTGGCCGCCAACGCCAGAGAATATTTTGTGCCCCATTGTTCCTGCAACAACCTGCCCTGTTAAATCAACCTGGATTGCCGAGTTAAGACTTGTGATTCGTCTATTTTTTGAGATAACAGCAGGGTTATTTACAAAGTCAACGCTAGCCATGTATATCGAAGGGTTGTTGTCAACGAAGTCGTATAACCTCTGCGTGCCCATCAGGAATGTCGATACAGACAGGTTTGGCATGTAAGACTTCTTTGAATTATTGATAACTCCATTTTCTATGAGGTCAATTACGCCATCTGAGAACATTTCCGTGTGCAGTGCCAGATTTTTCTTGTCGCCTAGGAATGTCAACACTGCATCTGGTATCGCGCCTATGCCAAGCTGAAGAACAGCCTCATCCTTAATAAGTGAAGCACAGTATTCTCCAATTTTCTTCTCAATATCGCCAATCTTAGGCGGCTGAAGTTCTGGTAACTTATGATGTGATTCTACAATTGCATCAATTTCATTAATGTGAATCATTGAATTTCCTAGGGTTCTTGGCATATATTTGTTAACCTGTGCGATTACAATATCCGCCTCCTGTGCAGCTGGTCTTGTGTAATCTATCGAAACACCAAAACTACAGTATCCGTGCTCATCAGGTGGTGTAACCATTATCATTGCTACATTAACATCTATAAGTTTTTCTCTGAAAAGTTTTGGTACTTCATGGAAAAACACTGGCGTAAATTCAGCAAATCCGTCTTGAACCGCCTTACGAGTGCTTCCGCCTGCAAATAATGAGTTGTAAATAAAATGACCCTCGTATTTTTCCTTAGCTAGTTCTCCTGTAAATGGAACCATCTGGACAATTTCGACGTCTTTATAATCTTGATAGTTTTTGCTCAAAGCTTCTACAAGTTCCTGAGGCTCTCCCATTGCGTGCCCAAGAACGACCGTATCTCCATCCTTAATAAGCTTGACAGCTTCATCTCCAGTCATCTTTATTTTGTTGTATTTATCTTTCCAATTCATAGCTTTATTATATGATATGAGTATATACCTATCACATTCTCCTTCCATTTTATATTTTAAATTTATAGACTCCTAAAATGCTAGTTGTGCTATATATACCCCTATTCAGCTCTTATCATCATACTTAAACAAAATAAGTGAGAGCGTGCTAATAAAATTAACACGCCCACTTAACTTCCTTCACTCTAAAATATACTCTTTAATATACAAAGCATTCTGCACTTTGAGATTTCTCGATTAGATTTTTATATACCTCCGATGTTTTTAAAAGATCAGCATGCGTTCCCTGCGATTCAACTTTGCCCTTATCGAGCACAACTATTTTGTCAGCATTTTCAATGGACTTCATCCTGTGCGATATTATTAAAACAGTTTTGTTTTTCACGAGTTTATTAAGGGAATCCTGGATTTTCTTTTCATTATCAACATCAAGACTAGCCGCGATTTCATCCAAAATCAGTATCGGAGCATTTTTTAAAAACGCCCTCGCTATTGATAGCCTCTGCCTTTCGCCGCCGGAAAGTTCAGCGCCGTTTTCACCTATAATAGTATTATAACCTTGACTTAATTCACTTATGAATTCCTCACAATTTGCTAGCTTCGCAGCCGCCATTACTTCCTCATCCGTCGCGTTCTGTCTTCCAATTCTTATATTTTCCATCACCGTTGTATTGAAGAGCGTAACGTCTTGAAAAACAATTGAAATTTTACTAAATAGCGAATCTGTTGAAATATTCTTGATATCCTTTCCATCAATTAGAATCTCTCCATCATCGTAATCATACAGTCTTGAAACTAGGCGCAAAATACTTGTTTTGCCACTGCCGCTCGCTCCGACAAGTGCCGTTACTTCTCCCTGTTTTGCGGTAAAACTGCTCCCATTAAGCACCTTCGTGTCATCATTATATGAAAAGTATACATCCTTAACATCTATATCAAACCTCGAAATCTCACAGTCCACACCTTGCTGTAACTTTTGTTCCCTAATTTCCCGTATCCTTTGAATCTTAGGTGTTAAATAATAAATCTCCATCACGCCTTCTTTTGAAGCATCCACCGCATCTTTTATTTTAATCGCAGCGAGAAAATATCCAATTAGATAAAGCACGCTCAGTTCACCGTTTAAAATCAACTTAGTGCCTACAAATATCACCACTGCCAAGCTAATAAATCCAAATAGGGTTGATACACCCAAAATAGCTGCTCCTGCTGACTCCGTTTTGAACTGTATTCTCTCGCTCTCATCCATCTTAGCATAGAGTTCCGATTTCATTTCGCTTGATAGGTCGTAACTTTTTATTTCCATTTGCATTTCAATATTTTCTTGGAAGGCCTCCGAATTTCTTCGTAGCACATCATAATGTTTTTGGAATCCCCTTGTCTGTAATTTTTTTGATAATGGAATGAACAAAAAACTAATTAGTGTTGGAGCTATAACGGCAATTCCCATTTTCCAATTCCCTATCAGCATCATAATTGAAATGAGCGGAAAGAATATAAGGAATCCACCAAGTTTTGGGATGGAATGGCTCATTGCATGTTCAATTCCCTCAATATCAGCCATGATCGTTTGCGAAATGTCAGATAAATCATGCTTAGAAAAATACGATAGCGGAAGTTTCGATAAATATTCAGCCGTTTCAATTCTCAAATTAGCACTTTCTTCATAAGTTGTACTATAAAGTTTGTCGTATTCAATGTGCAGCAAAACGAACATAATCACAAGTGTTATGATGGAAAATGCCAAATAGAAAAAATTATTTTGTGGTATATCCTCCAGTATTTCTTGTGCAAAAAACATGAGCAAAATAGCTGGCACCATGTTTATACAATATACTGAAAATGAGGCTATAGTTGCCTTAGTAATATTCTTTGCACCCTTATCCGTAAGTGCGAATCTTTTTTTATAGAACGACTTCATATCCTACCCTCCATTCATTTGCAATGCTGTACATTTCCTGCAATTCCTTATATCTTGAATCTTTTGACATCAAATCCTTGTCAGTTCCCCTCTCAACAATCTTGCCTTCTTCAAGGACTAATATCTCGTCAACATTACTTATGCTTGAAAGTCTATGCGCTATCATTATTACTGTTTTATCCTTCATTAGGTTTTTAAATGCTTTTTGAAGTTCATATTCATTGTCTGGATCGATAGATGCCGAAGCCTCATCCATTATAATTATATTTGAATCTTTCAAAATTGATCTTGCAATCGCAATTCTCTGCTTTTCGCCACCCGAAAGGTAAACACCCTTTGAACCTATAACAGTATTTTCAGCATCGGCAAATTTTTCTATTATAGACTCACATCCCGCTAGCCGCATGGCCTCCATAACTTCCTCATAAGTCGCATCCTTTTTCGCCAAAGCTACATTTTCGTAGATGCTTGTTTTAAAAAGTTTAGCCTCCTGAAAGACAAAAGAAATGTTTTTTATAATTGCCTCCTTAGAGTATTCACTAAGAGGAATCTCTCCAATTTTAATGTTTCCCTTGTCAACATTATAAAACCCTGAAATCAGCTTCGCGATTGTAGATTTCCCTGAGCCTGAACTGCCAACGAGCGCATAAACCTTCCCTTCATCAAGCCTAAACGACAGATTTTCTATTACCATCTTGTCATTATAGCCAAAACTTACGTCATCAAATTCTATGTCAAAGTTTTTGAATGTCTCGCACTGGCCGTGATTTATTTTGTCCTTCTGCATATCATCGTACAGGGCCTCCAGCGTATCAACGGCATAATTCCCTTGGAATATATACATCCCAACCCACATTATCCTCATGAATGAAACGAAGAGAACTCCGCTCAAAAACATTATCATCAAAAGCTCAACAAGAATGGAATTGATGTCATTAAACTTATCTAAAGCATAGACAGTTGGTGGCAACAAAATAGCTATGATGCCAAAGAACAGCAACTGATAAATCACATACGGCCTTCTACAGCTAAGTGAGTATTCATACGCATATTTTGAATAATTTTTAATTGCACCATAAAGTGCTTTAAAGGACTCAACGCTTGCTCCGAAAACTTTAACAACCTGCATACCTCTAACATATTCAACTGTCTCCGCACTTAGATTTGCTAAAGATTCCTGGTAAATCTTCATAAACTCTTTTTCTCCCATCATGGAGGAAAGAATAAATCCACCAAGGATTGTGAGAACAAGTAGTACGATTCCTACTTTGATGCTGATTATAAACCCTAGAAGTATTGCAAGTATTGGCGTTAAAAAGGCCTGCGCATTATCTGGGATCAGATGAGCCACAATTTTATGTGTTTGCGAGGCATTGTCATCAATAATTTTCCTGATTTTTCCCGATGGATTCTGATCAAAAAATCTGAAACTTGCCTCAGATAGCCCATCTATTCCTCTCTTTCTTAGATTAGTTTCCAGCCTAAATCCAAGTATGTGAGAAAACATGCCCGAAGCTAGATATATCAAAGCTCCGACTGTCAGCAAAACTGCAATTTTAAGAGCATATTCCTCAGCTGCAATATAGTTATTCTGTACTATCAGATTATATAAAAATCGATATATAAAATAATATCCCCATATCGTTAAAACAACGGATATCGAAGAAAACAGTATTGCTATGTACCCCATATAAACTTTTTCTTTTGCGTACGCGAAAAGTTTTTTGTAAACCTTCATAAAATTTCTCCTCTGATTTTCCTAACTAGCCTTATTTGACTGCTTTAATATATTTTGCAATCATTTCTGCTTGCAAATATATTATATATACTGATATAATAGGAAAATCAAGAGATTTTGTTAGAAATGTCTAACAGGATTAATGTCTAAAAGGGATATTATGTTTTAAGTGTTTTGTGATGAGGTGATTGTGAAATGACATATTATGATTTTGTAAAGGATTATATGGGAGTTGAGGAATCAGAAATTAATAATAATTACTCTCCAGCAGGGCACCTGTTTTCGTGGGATACTGAGGATATGATAGGAGACTATTGGTTCTACCAGAGCGATGATTTCATTATTGATATTCACAACTTCCATGTTAAAAGAGAGGTGCTTCAAGACAAGGCTCACAGTATGGCAGATTATGTTTCGATTTATACGACTTATTTGATCAGTGGTAACGGTGAGTGCTTCAATCCTTATCAGACTTTGACGCCTAATTCATTATACACTATAGATTTTGACCATTTAGACAACAATTGCTGTTTTCTTCTTCACGAAAATTCTAACTACCTTGGAGTTTCAATAGGATTTAAGAAAGATGTTTTGAATAAATACCTTGCTTCAATCGAAATTAGCCCGGAAATCTTTTATTCAGAATTCTTTCTCAACAAACAATCAATCCTTACAAAGGTCTTGGAACCTATCGCCATGGATATTTTAAACTGCCGAATGGAATCTCCCGCTGCAGAAATTTTCTTCAACGCAAAAGCAAATGAATGGATAAGTGTAATCATAGATACATTCCTTAAGAGAGATAATATAAAAATTTCACCTGATGATAAAATTGCTCTTGAAGATGTCAGAAAATATTTAGATGATCACTACGCTATGAATGTTAATCAGAAGACTTTAGAAAAGATATCGATGATGAGCGGCACCAAGCTAAAGAAGTTCTTCAAGGATACCTATCATCAGACAATCAAAGAATATACTCGCAGAAAACGAATGAATATCGCGGAAGTGCTGCTTCTAAATTCAAATCTACCTATAAAAGAAATTGCTGAATCTGTAGGGTATTCATCCCATAGCAAATTCAGCACTTATTACAAAAAATATAAAGGCAAATTCCCTAGCGAGGTACGCAAAACTATCCAATCCCCATAGCCTTTTTTAATGCATGCACAAATCTTCCAACAAAAGATTTGTCCCTTTGCGACATTATGCGAGTCGCTTCATAGAGAGGGTAGAGATACTGCCTGCTGTGCATCACCCATCTATTCCATTCCCGCTTAACTTCCTCTAGCTGGCCATCATCGAGGTCGATGACTGCATAGGCCTCACGATTATTCTTCATACCTCTTTTAGTCATGTTCCCCGAGCCAATTATCAGTTTCCCGCCCAACTCCTTGGACTGAAACCAGATATACTTAGGATGGAATATAGAACCTATCGCATCATGGATATATACTCTAACCTTAAGATTGCCTGAGAATTCTTCTTCAAAATCTTTGAGTGTCTTCAACGCTCTTACATTTGTAATATCATCAGTTCCAACTATAAGGAAGAATTCTCCATCAGATATAAAATCTCTGAAATTCTCCCCGTCCAACAGGAAATTTACGCCCTCACTAGTCGCAAAGGCATATGCTCCTGCACCCATCTTCATATCTGGACAAATATTTAAAATTGTCTCCCTTAGTGGTCTAGTATTCTCATATGTTGGATCCTGAATTTGAAACCTCATAACTAAACCAAACACCTCCACGCTGATAAAATATATAATTTCCCTTTATCAAAATTTAATCAACAAATATGCTTCCGCCAATAAACTCTCTGATTATAGAGTTATTCACAATAACATCATCGTTGTCGATCTCACGGAAAAACTCTAAAAACTTCAAAAGTCTTCTAGCTTCCGCATATTCATCATCTTCTGGAGTAATCTTTTCCAAAAGTGGCTTAGCATATTTCTTCAAAACAGCAATCTCATAAACATGATATGAATTGAACAAAACATTCGCCTCGTCCGTATATGGGAAGATGTTTCTGTCCTCAGCCGCCCTTACTTTGTGCCAATTCGCAATTGTGCTCTTCGCATCGTGCCCCCTAAACTGGCTATCTCTAACCATTCGCCTGAGCATCCTCTCATCAGTAGTCGGCACCCTGTTATGCGGATCAATATTAAGCTGCGTCAGCGGACTTATGTAAATTTTGTATTTTTGTTCTTGCGGAATGAAAGGTGTTAAGTCGTCATTTAAAGCATGAATTCCTTCAATGACTATCGGCTGATCATGACCTACTGATATTTTTCTCTTTCCGAAAATCTTGGTCCCAGTCATAAAATCAAATGTCGGCAAATCGACCTCTTTCCCGCTTAATAAGCCATTCATATCTGAATTAAAAAGTTCAATATCTAATGATCTCAAACTTTCGAAGTCCGGCTCGCCATATTCGTCAAGCGGCGTATCAGCCCTCTCAACAAAATAGTCGTCCGTCCCCATATAAAGTGGAGAAAGCCCGTTTACCCTAAGCTGTATGCATAGTCTCCTAGCAAATGTCGTTTTTCCAGAAGACGAAGGACCGGCAATCAGAACAATCCTCTTCTTCTGCTTCTTGATATCGTCCGCAATCTGACTAATTTTTTTCTCGTGCAAAGCTTCAGATAGCAACATTAGATCCATATATTCACTGTTTTCTATCTTCTCGTTGAGATCAGAGACATAATGAATGCCTAGAAGGCTATCCCAAATCTTTTGCTCTGCGAAGGTTTTATATAACTGATTCTCCTCCTTAAATTCAGGTATTTTATCAGGCATTGTCTGGTGAGGGAATCTCATAAGCATGCCCTTTCTGTATTTTCTGAGTTCAAAAAACTTCAGATAACCCGTCGAAGGTACCATCAGACTATAGAAAAAATCTCTATATCCATCAAGAGTATAGAATCTGACAAACTTGAGTTCAAGGTCCTCCCTTAATATCCTCTTCTTTTCCTCCATCCCCTCTTCATAAAGGATTCTCATAGCTTCATCTCTGCTAACGATTTCAAGATCAATCGGCAAATCCTTCTCTACAAGTTCTCGCATTTTCGCATCAAGATTAGCTACGTCATCGTCTGATAACCCATGCTTCTTTTCAACCTCAATATAAAGGCCCTTATTCAGGGAATTCTGAATGACTATTTCATATTTTCTTCCCCAAACCTCATCAACAGCACGAAGTAGCAGTAAGGTTAGACTATATTGATAAACGTAGTTAGCAGCCTGTGTCCTTATATCAAGGAGAATAACTTCGTCCCCATCTTTAATTTTGTGATTGAGATCCTTATATTCATTATTAACGTTCGCCGCAAATATTGAATATGGAATCTCATCCTTAAAGTGTTTGTAAATATCTTCTATTCTGCTTTCCTCGGGACAACAAAATACCTGCCATTCATCACGATACCCAAGTTTTAACTTGATTTCCATTACATCCTCCCTACACCCTTAACTTGCACTATATTCTATAAATGTATGCAAATCTACTATAATCTAACCCGCTGACTTCTTGTGGTTAACTTTGTTTAGAGCCAAATATTATTCATCGTCGATTTCAGGAAATTCATCCTTTAATAGTTCCAACACCCTCTTCATTTCTTCAGCCTTTAGTGTCATACCTCTGCCGCACTTTGAATGATCCTCATTCCAATCCCTAATATCGTACTTCTCAGGCATATCATTCCATGAAACTAGATTAAGTTCCTTAGTCCACCCCTTATCAGATTCCCTTAGGGCACCAAAACTCTTGGTAATTTTGTATGTGATTTCCCGTCCACTTCGTTTTTCCATTACACTCCTCCATATCTTACTTCTCAATAAAATCCTCTTTTTATTTAATGCTGTGTAGGTTTAATATAAAAATAATGTATAACCCACAAAACTTCTATGAGAAACTTTATTTATGACAAGATATGTCACGATAATGTCTTTTTTTGATCGTTTTTTGCATATGTACTCAGCTACTAAATGCTTTAGAGCTCTCGTCTTCCTTCCATTGCCTTGAACAACGTCGTCTTATCGGTGTATTCGAGGTCACCCCCTATAGGTATTCCATTCGCAAGCCTTGTAACCTTGATTTTAGCTGGTTTAAGGAGACCCGCGATATACATGGCTGTCGTTTCACCATCAATCGTTGGATTGGTTGCAAGAATCACTTCTTCCGCATGACATTTCTGCAATCTTATGATAAGATTCTTGATATTGATATCCTCGGGTCCAATCCCCTCAATTGCCGATATATGCCCGTGAAGCACGTGATAAAGTCCGTTGAACTCCCTCATTTTTTCAATCGCTGCAACATCCTGCGGCATCTCAACAACACAAATAATATCATCTCGCCGTCTTTTATCACTGCATATGCTGCAAGGATCCGAATCAGTCCAATTTCCACAAATTGAACATCTGTGCATAGATTTCTTTGCCTCACCAATCGCCCTACTCAGAGCTTCAACATCATTATCTGGCAAAGACAAAATATGAAACGCTAATCTTTGTCCCGATTTTTCTCCTATTCCAGGAAGTTTTGATAGTTCCCTTATCAATGCAGCCAAAGGTTTCGGATATCTACTCATCTTTATAGTCCCGGTATTCCCAGGCCTCCAGTAAGCTTGCTCATTTCATTCTCTGAAGCTTCATCAACCTGCCTCATAACCTCGTTAACTGCTGCCACAACAAGATCCTGCAGCATTTCAATATCATCTGGATCTACAATCTCTGGAGATAGGTTCAATTCAAGAAGTTCTCTTTTTCCGTTAACCTTAACTGAAACTGCGCCACCGCCTGATGTTGTTTCATATTCTCTCTCTTCAAGCTCGGCCTGCATTTCCTCCATCTGTCTTTGTACAGCCTGCATCTGTGCCATCTGCTGTTGCATATTTGCATTGCCACCTATAGCCTTTTTCCCACCTGCAGGTCTCTTTCTGCCTGCTCTCATTCCTCTTCCCATACTCTTATCCTCCACAAAATATTTTATCTCTATGAATTAATTAATTCTCAATTTTCATCTACTGAGTAATTTATAAATTTTGCACTTATTGCATCCTAATCGGTATATCTCCTAGAAGCTCCTTCAGTTTCTGAATTGTTTCGTCATCCTCATCATCTGTTGATTTAGGAGCCTCTCCCTGAAGCGTCACCTGTGCTCTAATCGGTCTTCCCAAAATAACGGTAGCAGCTTCTGATATGATTTGTAAACCGTCTTCAAGCCTTTTGGCAGTTATCTCATTTTCCGCTTCGATTTTTATAGTGTTCTGAGATATTGCACTTATTTCAGCCTTCTTTCTAAGAGTGCCTATCGACGGCCGTTCTCTTATAACCATCTCACAGATGGACGTCCAGACTTCATCAAAATTTTCAGAATTTTCACTTTCCTCTTTAACGCTTGCCTTTGACACAGTCAGTTTGTCTTTTCCTTCAGCATTTTCCGCTGTAATTGCCTTCTCATTTTTCTCTATAGAATTTGTCTCCGCTCCCGTCTGCTCTCTCTTCCGCGCTTGCGTTTCCGCTGGAGTTTCAGGTCTATCGCCTATAAGCGATTCCAGTTTTAGCTTAGGTTCCGGTTGCCTTGCTACTTTGATAGGTCTTTCAAAATTTCCACCTTGCTGCGAGTTGAAGAGCGCACAAAGTTTCATCAGGGATAAATCTAGGAACACTCTTGGCTGCGCAGAGCCCTTGCTTTCTTTCTCAGTTTCTGCCAATATTCTGAGGCCTTCGCATATTCTATCTAGTTCCATAGTCTTGCAGGATTCAACTATTTTGTTCACGGATTCAGCAGACAAATTGATTACATCTTCTGGCTCATCGACAACCTTAGCTACCATTAAATTCCTGAAATGCCTAATCCAATCTTTGAGAATCTGTCCCGACTCCTTGCCCGACTCAATCTGCGAATTTATTAGTTTTATGCCACCTGCAACATCCCCTTGCAAAACACAGTCCGTGAGTTTTGTCAGAAACTCCTGAGAAATCGCTCCCCCATAAAGGTTTACGACATCCTCGGTAATAACCTTTTCGCCGGATGCAAGACTCTGCTCAAGGAGACTTAGCCCATCTCTCACCGATCCATCTGCATTTGTCGCCAATATGTCAGCAGCTTCAGGTTTAAGTTCTACACCTCGATTTTTACAAATTTCCTGGTAGTATTCAGCGAGATTCTTATGACCAAGCCTTCTGAAATCCATCCTTTGGCATCTCGACAAAATAGTTTGTGGTAGCTGCTCAGGATCTGTCGTTGCTAGGATAAAAATTATGTTCTCCGGCGGTTCTTCGAGCGTTTTAAGAAGTGCATTAAAAGCTGGTGTTGTGAGCATGTGAACCTCGTCTATTATATAAACTTTTTTCCTACCTACGGATGGCGGATATTTGATGCTCTCTCGGATTTCCCTGACATCCATGATGCCACGATTCGATGCCGCATCCATCTCAATCACGTCCACAAAAGTCCCTTCGCTTATCGCTTGACAATGTGCACATCCTCCGCAAGGCCTTTCCCCTGGATTTTCGCTCAAGCAATTTACACCCTTAGCCAGAAGTCTAGCAATCGTTGTCTTTCCTGTACCTCTAGTGCCACAAAACAGGTAAGCATGACCAACCTTGTTGGTCTTAATCTGGTTTTCGAGAACCTTAATTATGTGTTCCTGTCCAAGAACATCTTTAAACCTTTCGGGTCTTTCCTGCCTGTAGAGTGCTTTGTACATTTTGTTCTCCTCAATGCGAATACTAAATCGCCCTTAGTTAGCTCCACAGCCGAAATGGAGAAGGCTTAGCTGCGGCACATAAGAGCCTCCACTTATTGCTGCTTCCTTCCGGACCTGACAAGGTTCATGGTGTCTTATTGCGCAGGACCCAAACCACACAGGTGGAGCTAACTAAGGGCAATAAATTAATATAATTTCCTACTTTAGTTATGTCTATTTTTAAATAATATCAATATTTTCGAGCTTTTTCACAAACTCATACGACGGTTCTTAATTATATAGAAAATTAGAGATTTTGTCAATTAATGAACCCAATATGAAAGTTATAAATTCGCCTTATCTATATCATCATATGCAACTGTTTTGCATAATTCATCTAATTTTTCAAATACTGCATTTTGATAGTCTTCGGCACAGAGTACGACTAGGTAGTCTCCACCCCTAATTATGGTCTCGCCGCTAGGAATTATTTCTTTTCCATGTCTTACAAGAGATATGACCAAGGATCCTGGTGGCAGAGCAAGTTCCATTATTTTGTTGCCGTCCGCAGGGCTTCCGATATAAACATCTGATTCTATTATTACCTTCTTGCTCGCTCGCTTCTTCAACTTGCTTTGATAGGCAATTTCTTCTTCGTCACTCATATTATCTTTTTCGTTATTCTTTGACATGAGCCTGTCGAGAAGCAGATCGTATATAGGCGATGTGCCTGTTCCGTCAGCAACTATGTAAGAAATAAGGCCTACGATTACAAGCGGGAAAAAGTTTTGTAAGTCACCTGTCATCTCAGTAATCAAAATGATGCCCGTCGCAGGAGCTCCTACTATTGCAGAGAACATCCCAACCATTCCAAATATTACAAAGTTTGCAATGTACAATTCTTGCGTTCCATTTATTTGGTTGTAAGTTTCACCGAAAATTCCCCCTACTATCGCACCTAGAACCAAAAGCGGCAGGAATATACCTCCCGCTACGCCTGAGCCAAAGCTGATTGCAGAAAAAATTAGTTTTACTATAAAAAATATTATTAAGCTTATGAGGATGCTTGTACCTATTTTGTTGTCCAATATTCCGTAGCAAAGTTCAAATTCGCCGTGTGCAATCTGGCCTACAATTGAGTGGCCTCCACCTAGTGCCTGCGGCATGAACGTCATAACAAGGATTGCAAGCGCAAATGCAACCCCTATAGCTAGAGGTTTAGGCAGTTTGTCATATGTCCTCAGAGCCTTCATCATTAGATTATTGTAAACATTGCCAAGAAGGCCCAACAAAATACCCATCAGTAGCAAAATCCAATACTGTTTGAGTGGCAGTCTATGTGGGATGCTCAGATCAAATACAGGGTCGAGCCCAAAAATATATGCTGATACGAAATTAGCACTTATGCACGCCGCCATAGTGGAGACTAGTACATCAACGGAAAAATTTTTGTGGAGTTCTTCAAGCGCAAAAACTGCTCCAGAGAAGGGTGCACAAAATGCCCCTGCAAGGCCCGCTCCAGCACCACATGTAAGTAGCATTTTTTCTTCAACGGGAAGCTGCCTTGTCGCTCTAGAATATCCTTTTCCAACAAGCGCTCCAAGCTGAATTGACGGACCTTCCCTTCCGATGGAAAGCCCTGCTCCTATAGCTAAAACTGCTCCGGTAAATTTTGCGAATAGTAGTTTATATACCGGCTGTTTCAGTTGTCCTCTGAGTTCTGCCTTTACCTGCGGGATTCCGCTTCCTGATGCCAAAGGTTGCCATTTTGCTAGAAGATAAACAAAGAAAGCAATTACCATAACGATTACGATTAGAATCCAAATTCTTCCATCTCCTATAAGAGGAAGCATATAGTTGGTTCTAATAATATCAGCCTTTTCAATAGTAAGACGAAAAAGGCCTACGACAATTCCTGTCAAAAGGCCTACCAAAACACCCTGAAGCGTCATTTTGTGCTTCATATTCCTGAATCTTTCAAGCTGGAAAACTGTTTTGTTCTTTCTCATTATCAATCTCTTGCATTAATTGCTCTAATCTATTGCATTAATTGCTCTAATCTATTGCATTAATTACTTTAATCTTTTGCATTAATTATTATAAAGGTTGGTTGTCATATACTCAGGATCGCACGTTGCGTCTATGCCCAAAGCCTTTAGAGTTTGCTCATCGTTATCGCTCAGGATCGCTGTACAATGACCTCTAAGTCCACTGAGTTCGCTAAGTTTTTCAGCGGCACGCCTTGCTTCTGGATTTTGGGTTCCCGAAATGGTAAGGGCCATTAGAACTTCTTCCAAATTTAACGATGTGCGATCGTACCCCAAGGTTTCAGTCTTAAGCCTTTGTATTGTTGCTAGCACTTCAGGGGTTATGAGCAATGCGTCGTCATTCATATGGCAAAGTTTCTTGATAGCGTTCAAAACTGCTGCAGCCGCTGCAACCATCCTTCTTGAACTGCGTCCTGTGACCATCTCGCCATTTTCCAGTTCCAAGGCCATAACTACAACATTCTCATATCTCTCATCACATTGTCTCTTTAGTTCAGCATACTCCCTTGCGGGCATGACAACGTGTCTATCTTCAACTGTTTTGTTGACCTCGTTCATTAGAAGCTGAGAGCGCTCAAGGGATGATTCGCTAATTTTACCCTTTTTGTAGTCACATTTTGCAATCAAGTAGCGTCTTATTATCTCCTGGCATGCTGCTTCCCTGCAAACCTCATCATCAATGATTGCATTTCCCGCCATATTTACACCCATATCGGTTGGCGATTTGTATTCTGACGACTTGCCTGTTATCTCTTCAATTATTCTCTTAACTACGGGGAAAACCTCAACATCTCTGTTGTAATTTACTGTCATCTCTCCATACGCCTCAAGGTGAAACGGATCAATCATATTAACGTCCTTAAGGTCTGCAGTTGCTGCCTCATAGGCTATATTTACAGGATGTTTAAGTGGTAAATTCCAAATAGGGAAGGTCTCAAACTTTGCATATCGTACGCTTCTTCCCATTATCTCCTCATGGTATAGCTGGGAAAGACAGGTAGCAAGTTTGCCGCTTCCACCGCCTGGTCCCGTAACGACTATAAGAGGCTTTTCGACCTCAATGTAAGGGTTTGCACCATATCCTTCTTCGCTTACGATAATCTCAACGTCCGTAGGATAACCCTTGGTAAATGTATGCTTATAAGTTTTGATTCCTCTTCGCTCGAGTTTTGCAATAAACATGTTAACCGAAGGTGAGTCTTCATATCTTGTTACAACTACGCTGTTTATAGAAAGATTATACCTTCTAAATGTATCAATCAGCCTTAGGACCTCAAGGTCATATGTGATGCCAAAATCCTGTCTGGTCTTGTTTGTCATGATATCACCAGCATAGATACATATAATCACTTCAACCTGATCTTTCAGACTTTGCAAAAGCTTAATTTTCGCGTTCTCATCAAATCCTGGCAACACCCTCATGGCATGCTTGTCGTGAACGAGTTTACCGCCGAATTCAAGATATAGCCTTTCACTTTCGCCTGACCTAATTCTTTCCAAAATATGGTTCGATTGCATTTCAAGATACTTTTCCGGATCAAAACCTAGTTGCATAAAACTCTCCTTCATTTATTAAAATATTTGTAATGTTTTGATATTTTGTATGCCCAACTCTAAATTTGATAAATTTAGTTTGCGCCCATGAGGTTTAAATTACTCACTCACGCTAATTTTTATCATATTTCTACCGTCTATCAAGCCGTCAAGACTTATATGGTAATCGATGTCAACATCACCATAGCCATCTTCATTCAACCTGTAATTTACATGGTTTGTGAGCACTTCAAGAGGAAGAATGCCCATTGGTGTCTCATATTCGCTGAAGTATCTCTTGCCCTTCTCAAATACAATTTCACCTGTTCCACGGTCATCACCGCTTCGCTTCATCTTAACGCGTTCATTATCCATAATTAAAGTTGTTACGCATCCCTCAAGACCAGAAATTGGTAGCTCATCATAGCGCAAATATGTCTTTCCGTTCCTCTTATATAATTTCCCTTCTGTTATAATTTCAACATTTCCTTCTGCATCTTCTGGCATGCCGAATTCTCCGCCTGAAATTTTAAGTGTAACATTCTTCATTTTCTTCTCCAATACTATTTCTCTTAATTTACACATAATAAATGATACCACAAAATAGCGCGACTTAAAAGGTTTACATGCGTCCACTTTATATGCTATACTGGGTTGACAATACATCTGCGTTAGGAGATTTTCATGCTTACAAGAACAAAAGTTTTAAATATTTTAATGGAAGAAGACATTGGATACCACTCTGGTCAGGAACTCGGAAAGCGCCTTGGTGTTTCAAGGAATGCAATCTGGAAGTCAATCGAGCAGCTCAGAGAGGACGGTTACGAAATTGAAAGTCGCACAAGGGTTGGATATAAATTGGTTGGTGGAGAACATAGTCTCACCGAAAGTTCTATAATTTCCGAGCTCAAATTTCCAGCTAAACTCGCTGTTTTTGATAGTATAGACTCAACCAATACATTTGCAAGCAACCATAGTGAAATGATTTCCGCAGAAAAGCCTCTTCTTGTTGTTGCAAATAAGCAGACAGATGGAAGAGGGCGTATGGGCAGGAAGTTTTTTTCTCCTCCTGGCACAGGTCTTTATATGACCATTGCAATTAAGCCCAAGTTTGCTATAGATAAAGCTCTATACGTTACTATCGCGACTGCCGTGGCTGTATGCCGTGCTGTAGAGGAAATTTCAGATGTCAAAGCAAGGGTTAAGTGGGTTAATGATATATTCGTCAACAACAAAAAAGTATGCGGAATTTTGACCGAGGCTGGTGCTAATCTAGAAACGGGTAAAATAGATAATATATTGATAGGCATTGGCATCAACTGCTTTAGCCCCGCGTCCATTCCCGTAGAAATTCGCGATACCATAGGGGCTATTTCAAAAACTAGGAACTCATTTTCAAGAAGCAGGCTTGCGGCCCTCGTATATAATAACACCATTGAAGTCTTAAAGGAACTTGAACCGAAGGAACAAGATCCAGCAGCATTTTTTGAGGCACCAACTTCAGGAGCTGGAGGTCCTAAGTTCCTTCAAGAATATAGGTTGAGATCAAATGTACTTGGGAAACGCATTTCAATATTCCCATATCAGGGAGCTAGTCCAATTGCGGCGAATGCAATCGATATCGACGATAACGGTGGACTAGTTGTCGAATATATGGAAGGCCCAAAAATGCGCCAAATAGAGTCTTTGACAACTGGCGAAATCAGTATCAGAGTAGATTGATTCAATCAATCTGCATTATATAACATTCAAAAAGAGTCTCTTCGCAGAAACATCTTAAGAGACTCTTTTATTTTTTCATCAAAATCTATTTAAAGTTATTTCGTTAATTTCTCAAACTAAAATACAGGTACAACTGCATTGCCGTATTTTTTCTGTATGAATTTTTTTATTTTATCTGATGTCATAGCCTTGAACAGAGCCTTCGACTTTTCACTTTCTTCATTGCCCTTCTTAACTGCTAAAATATTAGCGTAGGTTTTAGCAGCCTCACTATCTGATGACTCGAAAGTAATCGTCGTATCTTCCTTGATTCCTGCACTTAAAGCGTAGTTTCCATTTATGACTCCCATAGCAACAGATGACATGCTCCTTGGAATAATAGCAGCTTCAAGCTCCACAATCTCGATTTTTTTAGGATTTTCAACAACATCCTGTTTTGTAGCTGTGAGACCTGCATCTTTTTTAAGTTTAATCAGACCCTCCGACTCAAGCAAAAGCAATGCTCTCGCCTCATTGGTGGTATCGTTAGGAACTGCTATTTTGTCGCCTTCAACAAGGTCATCTAAACTCTTCTTTGTGCCCTGGTACAGGCCAAGCGGCTCGTAATGTATTGCGCCTAGGCTCACAATTTCTGTTCCCTGTTTTGCATTAAACTCATCCATATATGGTTTGTGCTGAAAATAGTTAGCATCTATATCACCTGCATCAAGCGCCTTGTTAGGCTGCACATAATCCTGGAACTCAACAATTTCAAGCTTGTAACCGTCTTTCTCAAGTTCAGATTTAACTTCCTTCAAAATTTCTGCATGAGGTGCGGGACTCGCACCAACTTTTATTGTTTTGTCATCGCCATCTTTGCCCCCACAACCGGTCATAACGATACAGCCGATAATTAGCGACAAAATAATTGCAAGTGACAGTGTGCTTCTTCGTTGTAGTTTCATTTTTCTTCCTCCCAAATTAGTAATTATATTCTATTATCTGTACGCCTTGAAATCCACATTCCAAACTCTTGCAAGATTTGAACCAAGATAACAATCACTGCAATCGTGATCCACTGAACTTCTGCGTTGAATTTGTAAAGGCCGTAGTTGATTGCAACTGCACCAAGGCCTGCCCCTCCGACTATACCTGCCATAGCAGAATAGCCAAGTATGGTTACGACTGCAACAACGCTCCCGACAAGAATCGCTGGTTTTGCTTCTGTCAACATGACCTTCGATACAATTTGCCAATCACTGGCTCCCATAGATTGGGCCGCCTCTATTACGCCCTGATCTATTTCAAGAACCGATCCTTCTACAAGCCTTGCAATAAAAGGTGTAGCGGAAACAACAAGGGGCACAATAGTTGCTGCTATTCCTATGGTAGTACCAGTTATTATCTGCGTGAATGGACTTATCGCAATAAGCAAAATCAGAAATGGCACAGCCCTAAAAATGTTTATAATGGTCCCCAAAATAAAATTCAGTACTGGTCTTGGCCTTATACCGTTTTTCCCCGTAACGACGAGTGCGATTCCAAGTGGTAATCCGAAGACATAGGAAAAGAAAGTAGAAACAAGAGTCATATACACAGTGTTCAAACTTTGAATTGCTAACATACTAAGCATCGCTTCCCACCTCCTCAATCTCTTCGAAATTTATGCCTTGAGCCTTCAAATATTTCAGTTGTTTTTCGGCGGATTCACGGTTTTCTGATATCTGAATAACCATTTGCCCTACCGAAACGCCGTCGATATTTTGTACATTCGCATACATTATATTAACCGGTTCCCCACATTCCATTATCATATTGCTGATTACTGGTTCGAATGTGGACCTGCCGTCAAATACCATTCTTACAAGGCGTTTTCCGACTATAGCTGTTGTCATGCTGTTGCCTGGAAACACAAGTTTTCTCGCAGCCTCAGTCCTCGGATTTGCAAAAATATCCTTGACGCTTCCAGTCTCTGCGATCACACCGTTATCTATGATCGCAACCGTGTTACATATCTGCTGTATTACACTCATTTCATGAGTAATTATCACAATGGTGATGCCATATTCTTCGTTAATTTTCTTCAGCAACGACAAAATAGCTCTCGTAGTCTTTGGATCAAGTGCACTGGTCGCTTCGTCGCACAAAAGCACCTTCGGATTTGTCGCAAGTGCCCTCGCTATTGCAATCCTCTGTTTCTGTCCACCTGAAAGCTGTGACGGATATGCCTTAGCTTTGTCAGCGAGTTCTACAACCTCAAGCAACTCTTTTGCTCTTGCAACAGCCTGATCCTTCGGGCATCCTGCTATCTCAAGTGGAAAACAAATATTTTCAAGACAATTTCTCTGCATCAGAAGATTGAACTGTTGGAAAATCATCGCAATCTCTCGACGTTCCTTATTTAGTTCGTTCTTGCTTAGGCTCATCATATCGACGCCATCCACCAAGACTCTGCCTGAAGTAGGCCTCTCAAGGAGGTTCATACACCTTACAATCGTGCTCTTGCCAGCCCCAGATAGCCCGATAATACCAAAGATTTCTCCCTTTGAAATGCTGAGGTTTATCCCCTTTAGCGCCTGTACCGTATTAGTTTTAGTCTTGAAAGTTTTAACGATATCTTCAAGTTTTATTATTTGGGGTTTATCGCTTGGGCTACCCTTCTCATGAGCAGCGTCGGACCGATGATCAAGAACCTCATACGAAATTGGTCTTGTACCATTGTCGTCGGTTTCCATAACAAGTTTATATCCGCTACCTGGTGGCGGTATAAAATCCCACATAGTATGAGGATCATCTCCGAAAAAATTCCACAAAACAGTTCCGATCACACCCCCGTGCAGAACGCAAACTGTGCTAATTTCATCTGTTGATGCCTTAACTCGTTCACCATGATCAGCAAAAACTTCGTTTATCCCCATAATTACACGATTTTTAAAATGATTCCTGGATTCTCCTTGTGGAGTGCTGATTTCACCTGTCTCATCGAACACCCACTCCTTGAAATCCTTGTCATCTTCCAGTTCTTCGTATGAATGTTTCTCAAAAACCCCAAAATTCATCTCATTTAAATGTGGCACTGCAACACTTTCCTGCTCGCCAAACAAAATTTCAAGAGTTTCTGCAGTTCTAGAAAGCTCAGATCTGAAAAACCGTGTTTTATCATCATGAGGGTATGGATTGTTTTTTGCAATATCCTCAAGTTCCTTGCGTCCCTTCGGAGACAGACTTATGTCAGACGCCCCGTAATACCAACGCATCTGATTGCCCTTCGTTACACCATGTCTTATCAAATAAATGATTGACTTCATTTGCATTACCTTTCTAAAATATAAAAGCGACTTAATTCCCTAGTCAAATACTATACTTCAATTACTTAATCTTCATCGCTATACCACAAAATATCCGTTCTACAGAAGTGCATCTATCAGCCAGCGCAATCATCATTCTACCGTGATTTTCTCGCCATGATCGCTCCATCTTATCCATCGGTACAAGCCCGCATGATATATCTTCCGAGATAAAAATTATGTCATCAAAGGGCTCTTGTCTGTTATCTAGGATTTCGCTCAACTTATTTTCTGCAACTTTTCCTGCTTTCTCGCATGCCCACGAAAAGTTCTCAAGCCCATAGATAATGTGTTTTGACACATCTATTTCAGCCTTATCTCGCAAACAGTAGAAAACATCGTTTTCACTTATATTGTACATTTTTAGTGCATATTCAAGTTTGCCCTGATATGCACCGCCGAAAATCAATTTCATATTTTCCTCTTTTATTTTAAAGTAAGTGCTACTACTATAACACCGAAGAGCTCTGTTAAACAGAGACCATATCCCGATATATCGCCACTCATGCCGCCAAGCTGTTTTGTTGCATTCCATGTAAATCCAAATGAGATACAAACCATAAGAACGACTGTACCTTCTAGGATTTCCAATTCACCGCCCGACAGTTTTAAAATGATTGCACTTATAATTACCCCAATAATTGCCAGCAAAACAGTCAGAATAATTGCTGTTTTTCTTTGAGCATCTGAAAAGCTATCGCTATACTGACTATGACCTATAGGTTTACGAGTTAGAACGTGAATTGATGACATGGTTCTGCTTATCACAGGTATGATAAACAGCATCCAGTAGTCCGGCCTACCAATTACAAAGACAAATGCGATTAGCCACCATGAAATTAGCAGTATTACGGAAATTACAGAAAATGCTCCGACAGTTGAATCCTTCAAAATCCTCTGCCGCTCGAGCATGTCACGCCTCGAAAGAAGTGCATCGCAGGTGTCCATGAATCCGTCCAAGTGAAAAAATCCGCTTATAAAAAATATAAATGTCATCGTCGCAAGGCTTTCAATTGGTTCAGGTATTCCGAAGACTCTGAGAAACCACGCCCACATACACCATAGCGCTCCGGCCACCATACCCACAGCAGGCAAAAACGCAAGCATGAGATGCCTCTGAGAGTTGTCCCATTTTTTGTACGGGCATGGCAGTGCAAGGAAATATCCCCAAGCCATAAAAAATGCTGTAATGATTTTTTTCACATTAAACCTCCCGAAACTAATGCAAAACCTAAATTTTGCGAGATTTAAAATATAAGTAGTATTATTTAAAATCTATAATTCGTCCGATGCTCACCTCTGTGACTCTGTCATAATACGAAGCGATTTCTCTCTCAAGCCTTGCAAGACACCTCTTATAATTCTCCGTGACTTCGTCAAATTTCATGCCGTCACAACCTATTGAGTCCGATACAATCACAATGTTAGTAGCCATCTGTGAAAATTTATATATATCATCTCTAATGTCTTCAAAACAGTTAAGGTTCATACTCCCATCGGGGCTGAACATATTGTTACCTAATAGGGCAGTAAGGCTATCAACCAGAAAAACGCCATTTGAATTAATATCTTTTGTGCTAGCATTGTCCACGTTTGAATTCCCCGTTTTTGCATTTTCCACTGCAACCTTGGCGTGTTTGTCTAGCTTATGTATCCCATCAAAAATTCTTGTCAGTCTTCTTGGTTCCTCAATCGTTGTAAATCCCCAACCAGCTCGCTCCTGAATATGTCTCTTTATCCTATTCTCATCCTCTTCGTCAGCCGGTTCCATAGTCGCTACATAATAAAGCGGCACGTCATATTTGACAGACATAGCCTTAGAAATCTTCTGGGCATAAATTGACTTGCCGTTTTTTGCTCCTCCACTAATAAGAATTCTCATACTTCACTCCACTGACTCCATTTAATAGATCAAATCAGCTGAACAGCATCTTATCTCTAATTTCAGTCATATAATCGTCATTTATTTCGCCTTCCTCAAACGTGGCCATATCGCAGATAATCGCAGACGCCGTTTCCAAAATATTAAAAGCAATAGGGCAACCACTTCCTTCTCCCAGCCTCATTTTGAGATCGAATAATGGATACAGACCCAGTATTTCCATTGCCCTTTCGTAGGCGACTTCCTTCGACTTATGAGAAGCAAACATAAAATCCACTACATTCGGTGCCAATTCTTTAGCAACAAGTGCAGCAACAATCGAGATTACACCGTCCACAACAACTGGAAGCCTATATATCCCTGCACCTAGAAACGCTCCCGTCATAGCGCAAATGTCATATCCGCCAACACTCGCCAAAATATCAATTACATCATATCGATTTTCAGTACAGCGCTTTGCTGCATTACGAACGATATCCACTTTCTTCGCAAGTCCCTCATCCTTGAGTCCGCCGCCTCTGCCGACGATATCTTCTGGCAACAAGTCAGTCAGTGCGCACAAAACAGATGAGCTCGATGTAGTGTTCCCAATTCCCATCTCGCCCACGCCAAAGGCGTCCGCTCCCGAATCCTTTATCGCTTTCGCTGCCTCTATACCCACCAAGATAGCGCGAACAGCTTCTTCCCTTGTCATAGCATTTTCTTTTGCCAAGTTTTTTGTTCCGTTTGAGAATCGTCTATTAACGATGTTCTTTGGAATATTGCCGTTTTCGTCGAGCATGCTATCAGTGTACAAGGCTTCTGGAATTGTCATTGCGACACCGACATCGATAACCAACAATGGTATATTAAAATGTTTAGCCATGGTTCCTACGCCGGTCTTTCTGCGCGTAAAATTTATTGTCTGTGCAAGAGTTACATACTGGGGAGCTGATGCAACTCCTTCCTCCACTACTCCATTGTCTGCACACATTATCGCAATTGCGAACTTCTCTACCGGAGTTTTCACTTTACCGTAAATTCCTGCCATCTTGACAGATATATCTTCAAGCCTCCCAAGACTTCCTGGTGGCTTAGCCAAATAGTCCTGTCTATGCTTTGTTTCTTCCATCTGATTTTGATCAAGTTCACCTATTTTAGAGATGAGCTCCGCAAGTCTTTTTTCATCAGTTTTATCAATCATATTAAAACTCCTTTAATTATTTTTTATTCTAGCACAAATGGTGTTTTTATGCTAGAATTACAGTAGATTATTGTTTAAATTTTTAGATAATATTAATATCGAATTCTGCTGAGATTCTTAGCGATTCGAACATCACCAAGGAAAGGATTTTAAACTATGAGCAAGCAAATGCGCAGCAACATTCTGCTTTTAATTACGGCTTTCATTTGGGGATCAGCCTTTGTTGCCCAAGTTAAAGGAGTTGACTATCTTAGTCCTTACGCTTTCAATGGAGTTAGAAGCATCATAGGAGGTATTGGACTTATTCCGGTTATATACTTTCTTGACAAAAGAAAGGCGGCAAGTCCCGAAGAAATAAAAGTTGATATTTCATCACCTAAGGGTAAAAAGTTTTTATTTTTTGGAGGTGTCTGTACTGGTATAGCCCTATTTATCGGAGCCTCATTTCAGCAACTCGGAATTTCTGCTGGTACAGGTTCAGGAAAAGCAGGATTTATAACATCCCTATACATTGTAATCGTTCCTGTCCTAGGCATTTTCCTCAAGAAAAGCGTCAAGCCCATAATATGGTTCTGCGTTGCTTTAGGTGCTGTTGGACTCTACATGCTTAGTATCAAAGGTAATTTCACTTTTGAGGATGGCGACTTCCTTGTATTTATATGTGCTTTCGGATACTCAATGCACATCCTGGTAGTTGACTACTTTTCACCTAGGACAGATGGTGTGCGCATGTCGATGATACAGTTCTTTGTTTGTGGGATCCTTAGCCTTATTGCCAACTTCATATTTACTCCGGAGGGATTCACCCTCGAAAACATTTGGGCATGCATCATACCATTGCTCTATACCGGAGTCCTCTCGTCAGGTGTTGGCTACACATTGCAGATAGTTGCTCAAAAGGATGCAGAGCCAGCAATTGCTTCGCTCCTGATGAGCCTTGAATCTGTGTTTGCTTTAATTTCCGGGATGATTGTCCTTGGCGAAACGCTATCTGCACGAGAATCCATCGGATGTCTAATGATGTTTGCTGCAGTTATACTTTCTCAACTTCCATCAAAGCAAGCACTGTCGAGCATGATTAAACGCGATAAGAAATAGCTATTTAAGGCTATTCTGATATTAATAAAATTTTATTTTTCACTTATTACCAAACACTTATTTAAAAGGAGCTATTATTATGGAGAAATTTTTTAAGTTGAAAGAGCATGGGACCGATGTAAAAACAGAGTTTATAGCTGGTGCCACAACTTTCTTGTCAATGGTTTACATCTTAGCTGTCAATCCTAGCATACTTTCTGCTGCAGGTATGGACAGTGGAGCTGTTTTTACTGCAACTGTAGTTTCTGCATGTTTTGCAACATTGTTCATGGCATTCTTTGCAAACTATCCGGTTGCCCTGGCTTCAGGCATGGGGCTAAACGCTTATTTTGCCTTCACAGTATGTGGTGAGCTTGCAGAAAAAGGCGTAACAGATCCGTGGAAGATCGCTTTAGCAGCTGTTTTGTTTGAAGGTATAATCTTCATCGTGCTATCAATTGTTAATTTCCGCGAAAAACTTGTAAATGATGTCCCTGCAAACCTAAAATATGGCATTACAGTTGGAATTGGACTATTCATAGCTATAATTGGTCTTAAGGGTGCTGGTATTGTCATCGGAAGTCAGGCAACACTTGTTGATCTAGGACAGGTTAGTCTTCCTCAGTTTGTATTGGCTATGATAGGGCTTCTAATAGTTGCTGTTCTTCATCACTACAGTATTCACGGCTATATACTAATCGGAATTTTAGCAACATGGATTTTGGGTATGATTGCACAGGCAGCTGGCTGGTATCAGATCAATCCAGATGCCGGAGCCTTCTCATTATATCCTTCCCTTGGAAAAAACCTAATACCATCCGCACCTTATTTCTTTGAATTTGATTTTTCATGGATTTCAGAAAATATTATCAACTTCCTTGTTATAGTATTTTCATTCTTATTTGTAGATTTGTTTGATACTGTAGGCACACTCATAGGTGTTGCAGCAAAAGGGAATTTGCTTGACGAAAATGGTAATTTGCCAAAAGTAAAGGGAGCTCTCCTTGCAGATGCCTGCGGTACTGTTCTTGGAGCATGCCTTGGAACCTCAACTGTAACATCTTACGTTGAATCCAGTGCCGGCGTTGCTAACGGCGGAAGAACAGGACTTGCATCCGTAGTAACAGCTGGATTCTTCCTGATTTCACTTTTCTTCGCACCTGTATTCCTTGCAATCCCTGCATTTGCAACAACTCCTGCTCTTGTATGGGTAGGACTTCTTATGATGAGTTCTATTAAGAATATGACATTTGATGGTGATATTGCAGACGTATTCGGAGGATTTATGGCTGTAATCATGATGCCATTCACATATTCAATTGCAAACGGAATTATGTTCGGTATCCTCAGCTGGGTAATCTTGAAGGTTCTAACAGGCAAGATTAAAGATGTTCCGCCTGTAATGTGGATTGCTGCTGCATTATTTATTATCAGGCTTTATACCCTAGCATAACCGAAATCCAAGAAAACTATTTTGTTCATGATTTTAAGAATTCATGAATATAAGGAGATAAGTAAATGTATTATGAAATTCAAATCTGCGGACTAACCCGAGAACTTGAACTCTTCCCTGTTTCTGATGACACCGCTATTGCAGCGTTTATTCTCTTCAGCGATGTTGAAATCACAAAGGCCACAGCAGCTGCTTTACTAGAACGTGCACCAGAATTTGATGTAATTCTAACCGCTGAGTCGAAGGGAATTCCGCTTGCATATGAAATGGCAAGACAGGCCGAGATTGATGACTACGTTGTTGCGAGGAAGAAAACCAAACTGTACATGGCAGATGTTGTAAAAACAGAGGTTAAGTCTATAACCTCGGACTACATTCAAACATTGTATCTTGGGCGAAGAGAGCAAAAACTTCTCAGCGGAAGGCGTGTGCTTATAGTTGATGACGTTATAAGCACTGGTCACAGCCTAGCTTCACTTGAATCGCTGGTTGAGAAACTTGACGGCAAAATAGTTGGACGTATGTGCGTTCTAGCTGAGGGAGATGCCGCAAAAAGGGAGGATATTACGTACCTTGAGGAACTTCCTCTCTTTAACATCGACGGTAGTATTAAGGAATAAATTATAAAGATTATCCTCGATACATTGCTGTGTAAATTTTAGATTTTGTAAAAAAAACGAAAAAAACGGCTTGCTCATAATTGAGTTTGCCGTTTTTAGTTTATTATTTAGAATAAAGCCTATGCATGATTTTTCATAGCCCGCTGCATCTTTCTCTCTGTGTCACGCTTTGCAATCGAATCTCTTTTGTCGTAGAGTTTCTTGCCCCTTGCAACAGCAATTTCCATCTTAGCTCTACCTCTATCGTTTAAATAAATTCTTAGAGGAATGAGGGTGACACCACCGATCTTTATTTTACCAATTAACTTATTAATCTCACGTCTGTGCAGAAGAAGTTTCCTGGGCCTCAGCGGATCAACATTGAACCTATTGCCCTGCTCATATGGGCTGATATTCATCCCGAGAATCAGAACCTCGCCATCTATTATTTTTGCATAAGCTTCCTTAATGCTAACCTTGCCATTTCTAATTGATTTGATTTCGGTACCAGTCAAAACAATCCCAGCCTCATAAACCTCATCAATAAAATATTCATGTCTTGCCTTTTTATTATTTGCTATTACCTTCATTTTTTAAACCATAGTCTTAATTGCCGCCATTTTTTCGAGAGGGAAATATCTGTAAACGACCCTTCCCAAAATTTTCTTGATAGGAACGGTTCCTACATCCAAGGACCTACTATCGGTACTATGCAGTCTATTGTCTCCGATGCAAAAATAGCATCCATTATCCACTATTCTCTCGCTCATATTGTAGCCTTCCATACCTTCAAGGCTCACATTGTCAACGAGTTCCTTTCCGTCCACAATAATTCTGCCCTCTTCAATCCTGATTTTCTCTCCTGGAAGCGCAACAACTCTCTTAATTAAAGTTTTACTTTTGCCCCTAGCATCCTTCAGCCTGGATTTAAAAACAACAATATCTCCTCGCTCAGGTGTTGTTCTCTTGTAAGCAACCAGACTCACAAAAGCTCTATCACCAGAACTTAGAGTTGGCTCCATAGACCTCCCCATTATCGTCACAGGGCGAATGAACTGCATTATTATAAAACTTACTGCTGCAGCAATTGCAAACTCCTTAATAATCGTTTTCACGTTAATACCCACCTTCAAAAATCAAACTCGAGCAAACCTTTTCAAATGTCAAAATTCGATGCAGAATGATTACTTAATCAATCCTATTTTGTTGAAAGGATATAGCCTGATCAGAGCCTTTCCCACAATTCTGTCTTTCTGTACCGGCCCTACCTCGTTTCGCCTGCTGTCTATACTCACCGTCCTATTGTCTCCCATAACAAAATAGTTGTCTTTCGGAACCACATAATTTACGACGTCCCCTGGGGTGCCTCCCTCATTAATGTATGGCTCGTCTATAACCTTGCCATTTATCGACACCTCACCATCTGAAATGTTTATAACATCTCCCGGCAATCCTATGATTCTCTTAATCAAAAGTTTCTTGCTTTGGCTTGGCTCGCCTGGATTCATCGGTATATCAGATTTGAAAATAATGACATCGCCCCGCTTAGGATCCGTAAGTTTATAACTGATTTTTCCCACTATCAGGTAGTCTCCTCCGTAAAAACTAGGCTCCATCGAATGCTCTCGCACAACCGTTGGCACTATGAGCTGCATCAACAAAACAGCTATAAAGGCTGCAATTATTATGCTCTTGACCCAGTCCTTTATCTCATTTCCCCGTCTGATATTAGGCTTTGCTTGCGACTCTTTTACTTCATTTTCGCTTGATTCAGTTTTTTCGATTTCATCAACATTAATATTTATATTCGTATTTGCCTCAGTCACTTTTGTATATCCCCTTAAAATATATTATTTACTGCTTTCACAAAATATTGATCCGGCTCCGTTTCAAACGTTTTTCCGCTGAGATTAGCTAGTACATCATCATCAAAAAATTGTGGAAAAATAATTTTATTTGCACAAAGCATTTGGTTCCTTATGCCAAGCCCAATAATTTCAGTGCCGCCATACTTGGAATCACCTGCAATGGGATGCCCTATGTATGATAGGTGAGCTCTAATCTGATGCATTCTACCCGTCAACAATCTGACCTCGGCCAGGGTGTATTCCTTGCCTTCATACTCTCCATATTTTTGTGGAACAACCTGGGTATGGATAGCTTTATTCTTGTGGTTTTTCGTTTCTGTTATACATGTCTTTATTTTGCCATTTAGTTCTGTCTTTTCCATATAGCCGTGCAAATCTAGAGGTTTTTCAATAATTCCATGGCAAATTGACAGATAAAACTTTTCAATATCGCGGCTCTTAAAAATTTGATTCAATCTCCGTAGAGAATCAGCCTTCTTCCCAAATACAACAAGCCCCGATGTATTTCTATCTAGTCTGTTCGCAGGTGATGGTGAAAAGGTGCTTGAAAGTCTTGGGTTATAGCTCCCCGTTTCAATTAAATACGAAATCACCTGATTGGTTAAGTGATTTTTCTTTTCTTTTGCATCGCCGTGCGTGAGAATTCCTGAAGGCTTAAAAACTATGAGCACATTCTCATCTTCATAGATGATTCTAAATGTCCTGTCCGTCCTTATGATTTTTTTGCTTACAGAAAGTTCCTCTATCTTCTCATCTGGTAAATAGAGTGTTATCAAATCTCCCTCTTTAAGGAATGTATCTATCTTTGATCTTTTCCCATTGACCTTAACATCCTTTCGAATTAGTTTGTAAATTCCGGAAAGGGATGACTTTGGCAAATATTTGCGCAGGAATCGATCCAGCCTTTGTCCTGCATCATCAGGCTTTACTTCTATATTTTTCACGCTTTCCATTATACACTATGTTAATAAGAATTGGAAATTTAAAACATATAAAACTCTGAATATATTGAGATTTTTTTGGTTTTGTGTTAAATTTATATTAGAAATTGGAAAATACAGGGGGTAGCATGAAGCACTTAAGAGAATTCATATATGATAAAAGTGATATTTTGGTTGCGTTAGTGATTTTACTAATTGCAGCTCTTGTAATATTTTGGCGTTTTGAGGCGATTGCGGACTATCCGTCAACTCTTGTTGACACAGAAAAAGGTAAATCTGCAAGTGAGTCTTCAGAAATGACCAAATCGAAGGACAAGTCTAAAAATACTGATTCTAAAGCGACTAGATCCGAAAAAGAGAACTCTGATTCAGGTGCAGATAAAGATGACAACGGCGGAAATTCATCAAAGGTTTATCGGGACGGGGTCACCAAAGAAGATGCAAACGTTTCTGTTCAATCAGGCTCTGCCATTGAAGCTACAGAAAGTCTTGTAAGTCTAGGCTATTTTAATTCATTCGATGATTTCATTTCAACATGCAGCAGCGCTGGAGTCGATCCTAATGCTATCAAGGCCGGTAACTTTACAATCCCTGCGGGTTCATCCAAGTCAGATATTGCTAGAATTGTTTGTCAATAATATTAGTATAGTTTTTTACTCGGCCTAGTATTAAATATAATTTGTCTGAAATCGCAACTATTTTGTGTGCGAATTATGAAATAAAATTATGCTGTTAAGAGACAAGGAGGAAAAAATGGCATTAATTACAAGTGAGGAAATGTTCCGCAAAGCACTGAAATCTGATTATGCAATTGGAGCATTCAATGTCAACAACATGGAAATTATACAGGGTATAGTAGAAGCTGCGGGCGAGGAGAACGCTCCGCTTATTTTGCAGGTGTCTGCCGGCGCAAGGAAGTATGCAAAGGCACCTTATCTTAGACACCTTGTTGAAGCAGCTATTGAGGATACCGGCGTAGACGTTTGCCTTCATCTAGACCACGGTGAGGATTTTGAAATTTGCAAACAGTGTGTCGATGATGGATTCACATCTGTAATGATAGACGGTTCAAAGCACCCATTTGAGGAGAACATCGCTCTTACAAAGGAAGTAGTTGAATACGCACATGCACATGGCGTTGTCGTAGAGGCTGAGCTTGGTAAGTTAGCAGGAATTGAAGATAATATCAATGTCGATGCTCGCTCGGCAACATTTACAGATCCTGATGAAGCCGCAGAATTTGTTGAAAGAACAGGTGTTGATTCACTCGCTATTGCCATTGGTACAAGCCATGGAGCATATAAATTCAAAGGCGATCCTTATCTGGATTTTGAAAGACTTAAGGCGATTCACAAGCTTATTCCTGATACACCTCTCGTTCTACACGGTGCATCGACCGTTCTCAAGGAATTCGTAGATAGATGTAACGAATTTGGCGGCAAAATACCAGGCGCACAGGGCGTACCTGAAGAAATGATCAGAGAAGCCGTTAAACATGGCGTTTGTAAGGTTAACATCGACACAGACCTAAGACTTGCTATGACAGCTGAAATCAGGAGAGTTTTCATAGAGCAGCCAGATGTGTTTGACCCTCGTAAATATCTTGGACCTGGAAGAGAAGCTATTAAAAGAATGGTTCAGCACAAAATACGCGACGTGTTGAATGCTTCCAACAAAAAATAACTTAGCTAGGTTTTCAACTATGCAATCTATATAAGTGCTTAACGATTATCAAAATATAAAAGTTTTAAGTGCAAATATATTATGAAACTCATGGATGCTATTCAACACTGAACGGATAGCATCCATATTTTTAATTTAAATATTGGTGGTAAAATTTATGAATAGACAATCTAAAATACTTTTATTCTTAGTATTATTAACTTTATTTTCTTGGGTGGCATATATAATTTGTGTATATCGTCATGTGAAATATATGTATATCTCTATTTTAAGTATAACCTCACAAATATCTCTTTTGCTAATTATCCTTACCTTAACTTACTTCAGATATAAAAATAGGAAATAATTAATTATTAGAATAGACATTTCCCTTAAAGCTATAGTTTTTATCTATTGCTATATGTGGTGATCAATCTCTGTCCTCATAGAATAATTATAATTTTTCGCTTTTTTAAATTATTTTGAAAATTATTTCACTTTTTTGAAAGATTATTCTTGCATTTTTATTTTGAGCGAATTATAATAATTATAATATAACAGTGATTTATATTTAATGGAGGTTGGTCCGATGGATTATGCATAAACATCTTCATTGGTAAGATGATAAAAATATACGAGGCTTTGGGAGGATAAAATTAACATGAATGCTTCAGAACTAACATATATCTTAATAGGTTATGCCTTATGTTGTGTCATATTTTTATTTAGGATGATATACGACATAAAAAATCACAACAAATGGGGATTTTTATACATATTACCAATTGTTGTTTTCATAGTTTTGTATATAAAAATTTCAACTTAATCTAAGTATAAATATAAAACATTCGAGCCTCACTGGCTTTGTTTTCATACTTATAATTTGTGATGAGTCACTATAAAGGAGACAACCTATCAGTATTGGTTGAAATAACGAAAATGAATAAAAATAAGATATTTATAGCACTTGATGTGCTTATTATGCTAGTATATTTGTACTTTATATGCTTCCCAGACAATGTTGAAAAATATACTGCTAACATAATATTATTTTTTATTATTGTATTTGGTATTCCTTTTGTTTATTTCATCATTCGCTCAGAGATTACAAAGAAACCATTTATGAATATAAATACAAAATCTGCAATTGCAAGCATCATACTTATGGCTATATTTATCTTAATTGACTTATCTTTTGGCAGATTAGGAGATTACCAATGCTTGGTGCCACTCGAATTCACAGTATGTGTGATGCTTGGAGAATTATATCCAAATTATGTTAAAATATAAGCAAGAAAGTGTCAAAAAAATTAAATTCACTGCATTGGTTACAAGATAAAGACTGATTAATAAAAAGAGAGATGTCAGGACATTTACTCTTATAAAAAACCGGGATGAATCTCCCGGTTTTTATTCTGCATAGTTTTTAGTATTATATATGGAAACATTTGTGCAGTGCTTTGTAATCACCCAAAACCAATATAGTTACATCCTTCGAGAGTTTTATATTCGCCGTAACTAAAACGTTATTTTTGCCACCAGATTTAATGGCGAGAATATTGATACCATATTTTCTGTGAATATCCAATTCACCAATAGTTTTCCCAACCCATGCATCCGGAACCTTCACTTCAAAAATAGCGTTATGATCGTCAATTTCAATATAGTCGTAAATATGATCTGCCGTATATCTTATTGCCGCCCACTTAGCCATTTGTTTTTCCAGATATACTACATTGTCCGCTCCGTTACGAAGCAAAAATTTTGCTTGTACATCTCGCTCCGCACGGGACACAACATATTTTGCACCTAATTCTTTAAGTAGTGATGTAGTTTCAAGTGAATTCTGAAAGTTTCCACTTATTGTTACATAACAAACATCAAAATTCCCTATCCCCAAAGACCGTAAAAAATCAGCATTTGTGCTATCTCCTATCTGCGCATTGGTCACAAAAGGAAGCACATCATTGATTCGCTCCTCGTTCGTATCGACTGCCATAACCTGATATCCAAGTTTAGAAAGCTCCATACCTATATGCCTACCAAAACGACCTACTCCAATCAACAAAATGCTTTTCATAAAATGTTACCCTCTTTTCTATCCAACTGTAATTTTTTCCTTCGGCATCCTTGAATTGCAGTTTCTTGTGCCAGAAAGTGTTGCATAAATCAAGGTAAGCCCTCCAACTCTACCAAAATACATAATCGCTATAAGAACTAACTGTGAAGGCATATGTAGTTCTGGTGTAATACCGAGTGTCAAGCCAACAGTTCCTATCGCCGATGCAGTCTCATATAAGCAGGAAGACAATGGAAGCCCTTCATATGTGCTTATAAAAATTGCGCCACAAAAGAACAGCACAATGTACATTGTAAGAATTGTTGTAGCTGTATTAACAGCAGTATAATCTATCCTACGTCCAAAAAATTGTGCACTTTCTCGTCTTCTAAAAGTTGCCGCTGCATTCGCAAGCAAAACTGCAAATGTAGTAGTTTTGATACCGCCGGCAGTAGATCCCGGTGATCCTCCTATAAGCATTAACAAAATAATCAAACCTTGTGATGCTCCAGTCATTGCGGAAATGTTTACCGTATTAAAGCCTGCTGTCCTAGGTGTTACCGATTGAAATAAAGACGCAAGTATACGCTGGCCAAGGGGCAAATTGCTAAAATCCGCAAAGAAAAAGAAGATTGTAGCAAAGGCAATCAGAAATGCGGTTGTAAAAATAATTACCTTGCTTTGCATCCGATATCTATGAAATTTTAGTTTATTTTCACAAATATCACTCCATGTTACAAAGCCAATTCCACCAGTAACAATCAACGACATTATTGCGATATTTACAATAGGGTTATATGCATATTCGGTAAGAGATGGATATAAATTGCCCGCCTTCCCCAGTAAATCAAATCCTGCATTACAGAATGCTGAGATTGAGTGAAAAATTGCCATCCATATACCACGTGAACCGTAATCGCGGCAGAACACAGGCAACATAACTAATGCTCCCATCAATTCAATGATTAAGGTCCCGCGAATGATAAACCGCGTCAAGCGGACTATTCCGCCTACTTTTGGTGCTGAAATAGCATCCTGCATTGTGCTTCTCTGCATAAGAGATATTTTCCTACCTGACATTAATGCAAAAGACGCTGCTACAGTTACTACTCCAAGGCCTCCAATCTGAATAAGTATCAAAATTATACTCTGTCCAAAGCTTGACCAGTAACTGCCTGTATCTTGTACTACAAGTCCAGTTACGCAGACTGCCGAAGTGGCTGTAAACAGAGTCTCATTAAATGGGGTAATTATTCTATCTGTTGTAGATATAGGTAGCATTAGTAACAAAGCACCAAGCAAAATTACTCCTGCAAAACCTATAATAATAGTCTGAAAGGACGAAAGACGTCGCCTTCTATATATAAATTCACTAGACATAAAAAGCCCTTCTAACTTAGTATATCTTTTACCTACTGTATGCCGCTTTATTCAAAAGCTGTTCCTTCATATCCCACAAAGCCTGTGATAAATCAACATAGTATGTCTGAGGATTTTCAAACCTGAGCATCTCGTCCCATAGAGTTTTCATCTGTTCTTCGCAGTTCTTTTTGATTTCCTCAATCACAGGTGACTTGTAGACGCACTCACCATTCAAGAAAAGAGGCACCCTAATGTTTTTCGCGTAGAAATTTGTCAGAGTCTTTCTCTTCCATATAGCATTAGGATCGAATATTTCGTAACCCTCGCCTTCTCCGCATTCTTCAGGCAAGCTTTCTCCGTCCACAGTTATAACGTCAGCAAGTGCTTTGTTATTATCCTTGTCAAAAAGCCTGTAAAGCGTTTTAAACCCAGGGTTTGTTATCTTTTCAACATTTTCCGAAACCTTTATTTTGGGAATAATATTGCCGTTCTTATCTTCAAGTGCAACAAGCTTATATACACCGCCAAACACTGGCTCAGACTTTGCTGCAATCATACGTTCTCCGACGCCAAACGAATCAATTTGTGCGCCCTCAAGAAGCACATCACGGATAATATATTCATCGAGGCTGTTGGAAATAACTATTTTGCACTCAGAAAGGCCTGCATCATCGAGCATCTTCCTAGCCTTTTTTGTAAGGTAAGTAATATCTCCGCTGTCAATTCTAATCCCCATACTCTTAGGCTTCATTTCTTTGAAAACCTTGATAGCTGCTGGAACGCCAGATTTGAGGACATTATATGTGTCTACAAGGAGCACACAGTTATCTGGATAAACTTCTGCATATGCTTTGAATGCATCATATTCTGTTGGAAACATCTGTACCCAGCTGTGTGCCATTGTACCGGTAGCAGGTATGCCGTATTCTCTATCTGCAATTGTGCAGGCAGTCGCAGCACATCCTGCAATATAAGTAGCTCTTGCTCCATAAATCGCCGCTGATGATCCGTGTGCACGCCTAGTTCCAAATTCCATAACAGGCCTTCCAGCTGCTGATCTGACAATTCGGCTTGCCTTGGTAGCGATGAGGCTCTGGTGATTGATTATCAATAAAACCATCGACTCGATAAACTGGGACTGAATAACTGGGCCTCTTACGGTTAAAATTGGCTCATGAGGGAAAATAGGTGTTCCCTCTTCGATTGCCCAAACATCGCAGCTGAACTTAAAATTTTCAAGATATTCGAGGAATTCCTCGCTAAAGCATCCTTTGCCTCTAAGAAATTCTATGTCTTCCTTCTCAAACTTTAAATTCTTCAGGTACTCAACAACCTGCTCTACACCCGCCATAATTGCATATCCACCGCCATCAGGAACCCTCCTGAAAAACATGTCAAAATATGCAATCTCATCTCCCATACCATTTGCTAGATATCCATTTGCCATAGTAAGCTCATAAAAATCCGTAAGCATGGTCAGATTCTCTTTTGTAATCATTTCGCTTTCCTTCTTTTTTATTTTCAAAAATTTATTATATTTACAAAACATGCTTATTATACTAAATTAAAGCATTTTCTTCAAGAATTCCCCTGTGTAAGAGCCTTTTATCTTTGCTACCTCTTCCGGCGTTCCTTCGGCAATCACTCGACCACCGCCGGTTCCACCGTCTGGTCCCATATCGATTATGTGATCTGCTCTCTTAATTACATCAAGATTGTGTTCGATTACAACCACCGTATTTCCAGCCTCAACCAATGCCTCAAGTACGTGAATCAATTTATGCACATCTGCAAAATGAAGTCCCGTAGTAGGTTCATCAAGAATGTATAGAGTCCTTCCTGTCTGCCTCTTAGAAAGTTCCGAGGCCAATTTAACACGCTGTGCCTCACCACCTGAAAGCTGCGTGGATGGCTGCCCAAGCCTTATGTAGTCAAGTCCAACTCTATTCAGTGTCTCAAGCTGCCTCATCACCGTTGGAATACTCTTAAAGAATTCCAGTGCTTCTGCAACCGTCATATTCAGGACTTCGTATATGGTTTTCCCCTTATACTTTACTTCAAGAGTTTCTCGATTAAATCTCTTCCCCTTACAAACCTCACAAGGAACATATACGTCAGGTAGGAAGTGCATTTCAATTTTAATTATTCCATCACCTTTGCATGCTTCACAACGCCCACCCTTTACATTAAAGCTGAATCTGCCCTTCTCGTATCCGCGCAGTTTTGCCTCAGGCAATGCCGCAAAAAGCTCTCTAATCGGCGTGAACATTCCGGTATATGTAGCAGGGTTTGACCTCGGAGTCCTGCCGATTGGAGACTGGTCAATATCTATAACCTTGTCTATGTGCTCAAGACCTTTGATAGCCTTAACCTCGCCGCCCTCCTCAGCCGCGCCGTTGAGCCTGTGGGCAACTGTTTTGTACAAAACTTCGTTTATTAGGCTTGATTTCCCTGAACCTGAAACCCCTGTAACGCATACAAATTTCCCGAGAGGTATGTCCACATTTACATTCTGTAAATTGTTCTCCGCCGCACCCTTGATTTGGATTTTCTTACCATTTCCTGGCCTTCTATGCTTTGGCACCGAGATTTTCTTCGCTCCCGACAGATACTGCCCAGTAATGGATTCGGGGATTTTCTTGATTTCTTCGACCGTTCCCTGTGCCACTAGCTTGCCACCATTGACTCCTGCTCCAGGCCCGATGTCTATGATTTGATCGGCAGCATACATGGTGTCTTCATCGTGTTCCACAACCAACAAAGTATTCCCCATATCCGTGAGCCTTCGCAAAGTCTTCAGCAATTTGGCATTGTCCTTCTGGTGCAAACCGATGCTTGGCTCGTCAAGAATGTACAAAACACCCATCAGTCCCGAACCAATCTGGGTTGCTAGGCGTATTCGCTGCGATTCACCACCACTGAGAGTCCCAGCGCTTCGACTTAGTGTTAGATATGAAAGTCCAACGTCAATGAGAAACTTCAGCCTTTCCTTTATCTCTTTCAGGATTTGAAAACCTATCATCGACTCCTTCTCGTTAAGGTCAAGACTCTCAAAAAAATCATAACCATCTGTCACCGACATATCGCTTATCTGCGATATGCTTTTGTTTCCAACAGTTACAGCAAGTATTTCCGGTTTCAATCTCGCTCCATGACAGTCAGGGCATGGCTTATTAGTCATATACTGCTGAATCCTCTCCTGCATAAAGTCAGATGCAGTTTCCCTGTATCTCCTCTCAAGATTATTTATAACGCCCTCAAATGGATGATCCATCTGAGATCTGCGGCCAGATCTTCTACTGATATATGTGTATTTTAAATGCTTACTTCCTGTTCCATATAGGAGAGCCTTCATGAATTTTGCAGGAAGCTTTTCAAGAGGCAAATCAATATCAACGCCATACATCTCAGCAAGTGCTTCCACTTCTTGGCGATAAAATCCCGAAAACTCCATAGATGCGTATACTCTTCCAAGGGCACCACCAGGGATTGACTTCTTGTAATCTAGAAGCTTCTCAGGTATGATGCTCTGTATGAATCCCAATCCGTTACATGTAGGGCAAGCCCCAAATGGACTGTTGAATGAAAACGACCTAGGTTCCATATCCTCAAGGCTGACTCCGTGCACTGGACAAGCAAATTTAGTAGAAAACGTCCTCCTATTATTGCCGTTGTTTTTGTTTCCATCAGCCTGCTGTGATTCCTCTTTGTTATCCTGAGCTGATTTGCGAGGTACTTCTTCGACAACCACAAGGCCATTCCCATGAGCTATTGAAATTTCAACAGCTTCCGCAATTCGCCCTTCCTGGCCTTCGGAAACTACAATTCTATCTGTAACAATTTCTATTGTATGTTTGAAGTTCTTCTCAAGCTTTATTTCATCTTCGCCTAGAAGATATTCTTCTCCATCAACTATTACCCTGTTAAAACCTTCTCTCTTCAGCCTTTCGAGCAACTTTACATGCTCGCCCTTTCGCTCCTGAATCACTGGAGCTATGACCTTAATCCTCGTTCCGTTCTTCATCTCCATTATGTGATCAACGATTTGGTCAACAGACTGGCTTGAAATTTCGCGACCACAAACTGGACAGTGCGGCACTCCGATTCGAGCAAACAAAAGCCTCAGATAGTCATTGATTTCCGTCACTGTCCCCACAGTAGATCGCGGATTGTTACTCGTAGTCTTCTGGTCTATAGATATGGCGGGAGAAAGCCCCTCGATAAATTCAACATTCGGTTTATCCATCCTCCCAAGGAACTGCCTCGCATATGCTGACAAACTCTCAACATATCGCCTCTGCCCCTCCGCGTAAATGGTATCAAATGCTAATGAAGTCTTGCCCGATCCCGACAAACCCGTCAAAACAATCATTTTGTCACGCGGAATATGCACATCTATATTCCTTAAATTATTTTCTTTTGCCCCTTTAATGAAAATCTCTTTCGTTGTCATTTAATTCCTTTCACAAAATATCCATAAGCCTGCAATAATTGAGTTCGTGCTAATTTAAACCGAAGTGAAAAATTAAAGCGCAGCCTTGTACTCAAGTATTCTATCTCGCAAAACTGCCGCTCGTTCAAACTGCAAATCATCGGCTGCAATATGCATTTCTTTCTCAAGGATGCTTACATATTCCTTGAGTTCCTTCTTAGTCATATCAATAGGCGATTTACCCTTGAATTTATCATCCTCGTTTTCAGCTGCCTTTGTTGCCTCAATTACCTGCCTTACAGCTTTTTCTATACCTTTTGGTGTAATGCCGTTTTTTTCGTTATATTCATTCTGAATTTTTCGACGTCTATTGGTTTCATCAATCGCCGTCCTCATAGCTTTGCTTATCTGATCTGCATACATCAAAACTCTACCGTTCGCATTTCTTGCTGCACGGCCTATGGTCTGGATTAGCGACGTCTCTGTTCTGAGGAAGCCTTCCTTATCCGCATCAAGTATGGCAACAAGACCAACTTCCGGTAAGTCAAGACCCTCTCGCAATAGGTTTATACCCACCAATGCATCAAATTCACCAAGCCTTAGATCCCTTATAATTTCAAGCCGTTCAAGCGTATCGATTTCGGAATGTAGGTATCTAACCCTCAAGCCTACTCCCTTTAAATAATCTGTTAAATCCTCGGCCATCTTCTTCGTCAAGGTTGTAATAAATGTCCTGTTGCCACTAGCGGTAGTCTTCTTGATCTCTCCTATCAAGTCATCCACCTGTCCTTCAGTCTTTCTCACCTCAATCGGAGGATCAAGAAGACCCGTCGGCCTTATAATCTGCTCTGCCGTAACGCCATTCGACTTCTCTTTCTCATAAGCCGCCGGAGTTGCACTTACAAACAAAATCTTCTTTGCAAGTTTCTCAAACTCTTCAAATCTTAGAGGCCTATTGTCGAGTGCCGAAGGCAGCCTAAATCCGTAATCCACAAGAGATTGCTTCCTACTCCTATCCCCTGCAAACATCGCTCGAAGCTGAGGAAGCATTACATGGGACTCGTCTATCATCACGACAAAATCGTCAGGGAAGTAGTCTATCAGCGTGTAAGGCCTTGTTCCCGGCGGAAGATTATTGATATGCCTTGAATAATTCTCAATGCCCTTGCAGGTTCCGACCTCTCTGAGCATCTCCATGTCATATCGTGTCCTCTGCTCAATCCTTTGTGCTTCAAGAAGTTTTCCTCTATCTTTAAACCACTTAATCCTATCCTCAAGTTCCTCTTCTATCGTAATCAAAGCCTTTTCCATCTTATCTTTTGATGTAACATAGTGTGATGCTGGGTATATTGCAACGTGATTCCTTATTCCAAGCACTTCCCCGGTCAAAGGATTAATCTCCTTAAGTGTATCTATTTCATCGCCGAACATTTCAACCCTTATAGCCTTATCCGATCCTGCTGGAAATATGTCTATCACATCGCCCCTGGTCCTGAACGTGCCTCTATCAAATTCCATGTCATTTCTAGTATATTGAATATCTACAAGTTTCATCAATATATCTCGTCTTGACTTAATCATGCCGGGTCTTAGAGATAGCATCTGATTTTCGTAGTCAAACGGGCTTCCAAGGCCATATATGCACGAAACAGAAGCCACTATAATTACGTCTTTTCGCTCAGCAAGTGCTGCTGTTGCAGAGTGCCTGAGTTTTTCTATTTCCTCGTTTATATCCGAGTCTTTTTCAATATATGTATCTGTTGATGGCACGTAAGCTTCCGGCTGATAGTAGTCGTAGTATGATACAAAATATTCAACTGCATTTTCAGGAAAAAAAGCCTTGAATTCACCATGCAGTTGGGCGGCAAGTGTTTTGTTATGCGATATGACAAGCGTTGGTTTTTGAATTTTCTCTATAACGTTTGCCATAGTGAAGGTTTTGCCCGAGCCCGTAACACCAAGAAGTGTCTGATAATTCTGCCCATCACAAAACGCCTTTGACAGTTTATCAATTGCCTGTGGCTGATCTCCTGTCGGCTTATATTCTGATATTAAGTGAAAATCTCCCATATTTCTCCTCATCCTACATGTGTAAAAAACCGCAAGTACGGGATTATCACCCAACTTTACGGTCTCTATATAGTTAAAATCAAGTATTATTGATATAGCCAAAATCCCTTTTTAAAGGACTCTATCAGATTGAACATCTAAATTAAATTAAGACATATTATAATTATTCTAAAGAAGCTCTATTAACCTGCCAAGCTCCTCATCTCCGGCATCTGGTTCCTTTGTTTTTTCGGCTTGTTCGCGGTAAATATCCATCAAATCGCTGAAAACTTCTGCGATTGAAGGTGGTGTATAACTAATTGTATTAGCTCCAGCTTCAATTGTTTGTTTTATAGATTCATCCGTTGGACCACCAGTTGCAATTATCGGAATTTTAGGAAAATCCTTCCTTATATTCCTAACTATTTCGGGTGTTCTTGCGCCTGCGGAAACATTTAAAATCGTGGCTCCAGCATCAATCCTAGCCTGCACATCTTCTAAGTCGTTGACAACCGTTACAATTATAGGAATATCGATTACCTTATTTATGAGTGCAACATTTTTGTTGCTCATCGGTGCATTTACAACGACTCCGTATGCCCCCTGAGCTTCCGCATCCTTTGCCATTACTGCGGTTCTAAATCCCTGCGTTGTTCCGCCTCCAACACCTGCAAGCACAGGAATTGAAGAAGCATTAATTATGGTTTGCGATATTATCTGCTGCGGCGTATATGGATAAACAGCTAAAACTGCGTCTGCGTTGCAATTTCTAATCGTAGCAATGTCTGTTGTAAATATGACAGACTTAATTCTTCTTCCCATAATAACAATGCCCTTAGCTGTCCAGATAACCTCTGGTACCTGCAAACTCTTTGCTCTCAAAGTTCCTGTTATTCTTGGTATTTCTTTATTCATAGGCGGACCTCCTCAGTAAAGGAATCGAAAATTAACAACATAATTATATAGTATTTTGTGCTATAATACAATTATGATTACAGAAACAATTATAAAAAAAACGATTAAGAATTACGAAAATACTGATGATAGTAAAATTCGATCAAAGTACGGCTCGGTCGCTGCAATCGTTGGAGTTGCAACGAATTTTTTACTTGCCATCATCAAGTTACTCCTCGGGTTTATAGTCCACAGTATATCAATCGCTGCAGATGGAATCAACAATATGACTGACGCCACATCGTCAATAATAACGTTGGTCGGCTTCCGCATGAGTCAAAAGCCCGGAGATAAGGACCACCCATATGGGCACGCACGAAGCGAATACATCGCAGGCATGATTGTCTCCGTTTTGATAGTCGTAGTCGGAGTAGAACTATTCAGGTCATCGTTTTTAAAGATACTTCACCCAGCAGAAATCAAAAGCAACATATGGGTGTATGTCGTTTTGTTCCTCTCAGTTGTCGTGAAATTATGGCAGAGCAGGTTTTATCACAAAATAGCAACAGCTATCAGCTCGGTCGCGCTTGATGCAACTGCAACGGATAGCAGAAATGATGTAGTCACTACTATGGCAGTAATCATCGGCATGGGCATTTATCACTTCACAAGACTTAATATAGATGGGTATGTTGGTTGTTTTGTTGCAATCTTCATCATGAAATCAGGATATGACCTTATCAAGGACACTGCAAGCCCCCTTCTTGGCGAGGCACCAGACTCAAAACTCGTTAAATTTATTATGGACAAAACAACTGAATTCCCCGGAGTTCTCGGTGTTCATGACCCTCTCGTTCACAACTACGGCCCAGGAGAAATTTTTGCATCTATTCACGTTGAGGTTGACAGTCGTAACGACGTTATGGTAAGCCACGAGCTCATCGATGATATCGAAAAAGCCTTCCTGGATGACTATGATATCCTCATCACATGTCATCTCGATCCTATTGAAATTAACAATCCAAAACTGGATCTAATCTCAGATATTATATTCGACGAGGTCAAAAACTGGGATGGACTCTGTAATCCGCATGACATCCGCATAGTACCAGGTGAAAATCATTCGAATATAATTTTTGAAATAGTCGAAGAAAGAAACTCCGATGTAGACATATCCGCTGCAACCAAAGCCTTTTCATCTCGATTAAAGTTAATCGATCCGACTTTTGAAGTTAACATCAGATTTGAACCAGACTACACCGGAGCAAAATGATACTTAATTTAATTTTGATTTTACTTGTAGTAAATTCTGGGGTTGTTTAATTTATATTCTTGTTGCAAACATCTTGAGAAATCAGGCTTCTTTTTCATCGCCTTCCACTTTTTCCTCTTCAACTACCTCATGATGCACAGGGAAACTGAACTCCGTGATATAAAATTCACCGTCGTCGCTCCACGCATACTTTCCACCAAGGTCCTTCGCGATTTTTTCGCATGTCATAACACCAATCTGCGTACTTTCAACTTGTTTCGCCTCGTGAGATATTCTGTTCTCGACACGAAATACAAATTCGTCTGATTGAGCTTTACCCTCAGAAGGCTTCGTGATCGCCCTGACCTTGATTGCCTTCCTCTTATCCGCATACTTCATTATATTTGAAAAAATATTGTCGAACAGTCTTCTCAGTGAAGAAATGTCAGTCTCCACTAAGCTCCCCGCAATTTCGTAATCCATCGTAACTATATACCCATAACTTATCAGTTCTGCAACATGCTCTGTTAGAAGCTGCTGGAACAAAATATCCCCATCCAGAACTTCGAGTTTCTGCGGATTCTTCTTTCCTCCAAATACTAAAAAGTATTGGAATAGCTTATCCGAAAGATCTTTTAGCTGAAAAGCCTTGTTTCTGCACGCTTGTATGTATTGATGAAGTTCGTCTTCGCTTTCGTATTTTCCCCCCTCAATTATATCAAGATATCCCACAAGCGACGTCAGTGGAGTCCTTATGTCATGCGACATTGAGGTAATAAGACGGCTGTTAGCATCCCATGCTGCCTTCTCGCCCTCAAGCCTTTCAATAAGAGAGTACCTCATATTGTCGATACCTTCTGCAAGCACGCCTATCTCATCTGAACCAGAGGTCTGAATGTCTGCATTTATATCTCCTGAGGTAATACGAGTTACGTCCTTTGATATATCTGCGATACGTGCTGTTATGCTTGTGGTATAAGCCATTACAACACCCAGAATGACAATGAATCCGACAATAAGCTCAACTATCTTCATTATTCTTCGGAAACCCTCTTCTCTATAGATTTCCATATAAACATAGTAGTCGTCATCCGAGAATGATACTACCCTGTCATTGCCGTTTATATGTTTGTCTGCTGTCAGTCTTGGCCCTGATTTCCCATCTTTTTCCTTGTCAGTGCTTTCAGTAATCGTAGTTTTTGCGGTTTCTATTTTGGTCGATCTAGACTCACCTTCGGCAACCCAACCATCTTCAAAATAGCCACCGTAATTATCATAAACTACAAGATAGGTATATGGATTTTCTTCAAGCCATTTTTGCATTGCTTCCGAATTTGTCGAAGAAATTTTGTGTTTCTTTATGTATTCTCTAAGCTCCGCAAAGCTGTTATCAAGGCTTTGTGAATATGCTTTGTTGCTTGTATAATAATTGTACACAAGTGCACTTTCAAGTTTGTTTAGGCCGGCATAGACTGCAAAAGCAAGCAAAAGACCGATAACAACCGATATCACAACCTTCATATTTAAAGGTATGATTAGCTTTTTGCCCTTCCTACTTATCAATTCTATACCCCTTCCCCCATACCGTTTTGACTATGGATGGGTTGTTTATGTCTTCTTCTATTTTCTTTCTTAAATTGAGAACGTGCACCATTATTTTGTTGCCTGCGCTTGGAGAATAATCTCCTCCCCATACTGCCTCATACAAATCCTTATTCAATACAACCTCGCCTCGATTTTCAAGAAGAGTGCTCAAAATTGCGTACTCCTTATCTGTTAGGTTTATTCTTACACCCGCCTTAGTTGCAATCCTTCTATCCTTATCTACAGCCACGTGCTCAGACAAAACTTCAATGCCTCGCTCAACCTTAGCATGTCCCTGATAATTGTTGTACCTCCTCAAAAGAGATTTGATTTTCAACAAAAGATCGGTCTGATCAAAGGGTTTTACTATATAATCATCTCCGCCTTCGTTATACGCATCAACCTTGTCGTCATCCTGCGATTTGGCGGTCAAGAAAAGAACAGGAACATTGGAAAATTTCCTGATTTTTCTACAAACTTCTATACCATCCATACCAGGCATCATAATATCAAGAATCAAAAGATCGAGATCACGAATTTCAAGCACCTTCAGTATTGCCTCCTGACCATTGGCAGCAGTTTCTGTTTCATAGCCCTCACTTCTTAAGAGAACCGAAACGACCTGCCTGATATCAGCGTCATCATCAACTATTAAAACTCTTCCCTTGCTCATTAAACTACCTCCTCAGAAAATCCTCAAAATCTAAATCTCTCAGATCTTCAAGATATATATCTGCTACCTGTTTGATAGCCTCTTGATCATCATGGCTTACTTTGTCATATACCCCCACAACAGGCATGCCATACGCCTTCGCGGTTATCATCGAATAAAGTCCATCTTCAAACAGCCAAGTTTCCCCCGGCTTTGTCCCCATTTTGTCCATTGCGAGTTGAAAGATATCGGGATGATTTTTACTCTTGCCGACTTCTGTGGCCGTATAAATACCATCAAAATATTTTTCTATGCCAAGCCTCTCAAGACCGATCTCAATTAAAAATCTGTCCGTCGAAGTAGCTATTGTCGCAGGAATTTTTTTATCTCTAATCCAGTCCAAAATCCGCATAACACCTGGCTTTAGCTCTATTTCATTTCTATACGCATATTCAACCTGGTCATGGATGCCCTTCCTCAAGAATTCCCTGCTCTTGTTAACTGGGAATTTCTCCTGCATATAGTCAATAACCTCATCCATTGTCATCGAAAAGAAAATATCACCTATCCCCTTGTCCGCATCAATTCCAATGCTTTTCAGGACATTGTAGCCCGAATCATGCCACGCACCCATTGAATCAAACAAGGTACCGTCGACATCAAAAATCACGCCTTTTATCATATACTCTAACTCTCCATAAATTTTTCAACATTAATTATATCAGTTAAATAATCTCTGTTCAACTAAGTGCATATCCTTTGTTGTCTTGTTGAAAACTCGAACTTTTATGAAACTTAGATGTGTTAAGTAAATACAGAGAATTTAATTTCAACGTGAGACTAAAAGATTTTATTTATTTCCATACATCCGTATTATCAAGACCGATTGTTTCTGCCTTAAATATAGGATTATGTCCCTCTTTTTTCTGAACAGTATAGTCGTGTAAAGCCCTAATCGCATATTGACCAAGCAACAAAATAGCAACGCAGTTGATCAATGCCATAAATCCCATCAAAATATCTGCTGTATTCCAAGCGAGTTTTAAACTGGAATTAGCTCCTATAAACACTGCAAACACAGCAAAACATCTGAATATCATTAGCGCAGTTTTATTCTTTGTTACAAACTTAAAGTTAAACTCAGCATAAAAATAATTTCCAATAAGCGATGTGAAGGCAAAAAGAGCTACAGATGCAGTTAGAATACCAATTCCTACCTCTCCAAACACTGTGCTCACACTCTGCTGAACAAGTGGTATGCCATTGAGCTTGCCGCCGACTTCGTACTGTCCAGTGCAAAGAATAATAAAAATAGTGGTTGTACAAATTATTAAAGTGTCTATGAAAACGGAAACTACCTGTACCAAGCCCTGTTTTACAGGATGGCTAACATCAGCTGCCGCTGCAGCATTGGGTGCAGAACCCATGCCGGCCTCGTTACTGAATAGCCCCCTCTTAACGCCCCAAACTACACAGGATCCAGCAAATCCGGCAGAAATCTGCTCATAGTCAAAAGCCTGCTCAAAGATCTGGACAAATATTCCAGGCACCTTACCGATATTAGAGAAGAAAATTACAAAGCCTACCAATAGATATACCGCTGCCATTATCGGCACCAGAATTGAAGACCATGTTGAAATTTTGTGAGCGCCTCCGAAGAACAAAAACGCAGAGATGGCTGCAAGAATAACACCTAAAATCAACGCAACTATTCTGTAGTTATCGCCTGCATAGTGCTCAAATGCTGATGCAATGTTATATGCCTGCAGTCCGTTGAATCCAAAAGCAAATGTCAGTATGAGAAATACGGCGAAGATTACGCCGAGCCACCTTGCGTTTAGCGCTTTTTCAATGTAATAAGCAGGGCCCCCTTTGTAGATTTCCCCGTCCGGTTCTTTATAAATTTGGGCAAGGGTCGATTCAATGAATGCTGATGCGGCTCCTATAATTGCCATTAGCCACATCCAAAACACCGCACCTGGGCCTCCCATTACAATAGCCGTTGCAACGCCTGCTATATTGCCTGTGCCAACTCTTGAAGCCGTTGCAATCATTAGAGCTTGAAAGGACGATATCCCTCCCTCATGGCTTTTTTCGCTAAGCACCTTGATTGCTTCTGGAAATAGTCTGATCTGAACAAAACCTGTTCTAATTGTAAAGTAAATTCCAACTGCGATTAAAACCCAGAATAGAATATTACTATAAATAAAGCCGTTAATACTGTCAGTAATTTGAATCAGGGTATTCATAAAATTAAGCATGTAAATAAGTCCTCCTGTCGAACATCTTGCTTTTGCGCTTGTATTTTCTAACCTTATATTTCATTCCTTTTTCTTGTTAAAAATAAGCAAATTTCCTATATTATACACTATTTTGCATTAGATAATAAGACATATAACCCCTTTAATTTTAAGTTTTTGCTCGGATGAATCTCTTTAAGAATTTCCTGATGATCCATAATGCAAACAATTTTATATTTTTTTCTAACTTCGATTGACACATATATGTTTTTAGTGGTAAAATTGCTCTGCAAATTGAAAATGATTTTCAATTTCATTCGTCTTCATTCATATTCCGGATATTGAATGATTAAAAATATCACAAAATTCCGCTGATTTTGATTTTGGATTCATTTATACGATTCGAATGAATCAGTCGGATAAAACAAAGGAGAGCAATATGTCTTCTAATTACGCAACCAGACAAAGAGCAGCTGTTTTGTCGTACATAGAAAAAATGGGCGATGATTATCAGTCTGCTTCCGAAATTCTTGATGGATTATCCGCACTAGGAGAAAAGATGGGATTGACAACGATTTACAGACATCTCAAAAATTTGGAGAGGGAAGGTCTTGTCATTAGCAACCAACTAGAGGGTGTAACATCGAAATCTTACAGAGCTGCAAACGCTGACGATAGTTCCGAGAGCAGCAAGTTTTACCTTCAATGTGAGGACTGTGGTAAGGTTGTTAATTTTGAGTGCCATGAAATCGGGCACCTTTATGCGCACCTGCAAAAGGACCACAAGTTCAGTGTGAATCCAGAAAAGACAATCTTCTACGGTCATTGCGGTTGCAAACGATAAAAATATATAGCAATGATGTATAGCATTGCCTTTGTTGCAAATATGTAAATACCAGTTATGAAAGGATATATAGTATGAAAAAGTTCTCAAAGTTATTGACACTTCTAATGATTCTAGTGATGTGTGCAAGTTGTTTTTACGGTTGTTCTAGCGATAAAAAAGAGGAAAACTCTTCAAAGAAAATAAAAGTTGTTGCTACGATTTTTCCTGTATATGATTTTCTTAGAGAAATCGGTGGTGACAAAATTGACCTAACCATGCTCATGACACCTGGTGCTGAAACTCATAGTTACGAACCGACTCCAAAAGATATGAAAACCGTTAGTAACGCTGACTTCTTCGCATATGTTGGCGGCGATTCCGACGAATGGGTAGATAAGATTCTCGACGGAAACAAAAATGACAAGATGAAGGTTGTCACTCTCATGGACTGCGTAAAAACAGTGGATGAAGAGCATGTCGAGGGGATGGAAGAAGAACACGACCACGACCATGATGAAGATGTAGATGGCAAGGATGACTCTGACAAAGATAAAGATGAGCACGATGAACATGATGAGCATGATCACGACCACGATGGTGATGAACCTGAGCAAGATGAGCATGTTTGGACCTCACCTAAGAATGCCATTGAAATAGTAAAGAAATTAACCTCTGAGCTTTCAAAGGTTGACCCAGACAACGCAAACTATTACAAGGAAAACTCTAAAAATTATATTAAGAAGCTTGAGGATCTCGATAAAAAGTTTGAAGATGTTGTAAAAAATGGTAAGAGAAAAGAAATAATATTTGGGGACAGATTCCCATTCAGATATTTCGTTGATAGATATGGTCTCAAATACTATGCTGCCTTCCCTGGCTGCTCAACAGATACAGAGGCTAGCGCAAGTACTGTTGCCTTCCTCACAAACAAAGTTAAAGAAGACAAAATTCCAGTAATCTTCCATATAGAGCTTTCTAACAACAAAATAGCGAAGAGCATTGCAGAAGCAACGGGTGCAAAGATGTTGCAACTCAATGCCGTGCATAATGTAACAAAGGAAGATTTTGAAAAGGGCGAAACATACTTATCACTTATGGAAAAGAATCTGAAGCCTCTTGAAGAAGCTTTGAACTAGAATGCTTTAAACTGGTAAGCATTAAAATAGAGGGTTTTGAAGTAGAGGGCTTAAAACTAGAGAGTTTATAATCTGAAGGCTTGAAGCTAAAAAAGGAGTCAATGTATGGCTTTAATTACATGCCGAAACTTATCTTTTGCCTATGATGGCAAATTTGTAGTTGAAAATTTAAATTTTGAACTTAATAAGGGTGACTATCTGTGCATAGTCGGTGAAAACGGTGCCGGTAAGAGTACCCTTGCTAAGGGTCTATTGCGACTAAAAGCACCTCATTCAGGAGAGATTCTCTTGGGTGATGGGTTGAAGCCTAACGAAGTTGGTTATCTTCCGCAGCAAACGCCTACCCAAAGGGATTTCCCAGGTAGTGTTTTTGAGATTGTGCTGTCTGGCAGGCTCAACAAGCGCGGGCTTTATCCGTTTTACAATAAGGCGGATAAAGAAGCCGCCCGTAGCAACATGGAGGCCCTCGGTATCTCGCATCTAGCAGCATGTTGCTACGGCGAGCTGTCAGGAGGACAGCAGCAGCGTGTCCTCCTGGCCCGCGCCCTCTGCGCAACCGACAAAGTCATCTTGCTAGACGAACCTGTTACTGGCCTCGACCCACTGATGACGCAGGACATGTATAAACTCATCTACCGCCTGAACCAGGAAATGGGAATCACAATCATAATGATTTCACACGATATACACGGCGCCATAACCTACGGTAGCCACATACTTCATCTCGACAACAGGCAGCTGTTTTTTGGCAAAACAGATGAGTACATGAAAACAACTCTGGGCAAACAATTTACAGGATGCCCTGTTTGCGAAGATATTTCCGAAGAACATAGATCACACGGAGGAGGCCATTTACATGAATGATTTTATACAAATGCTACAATTCCCGTTCCTTCAACGTGCACTCATCGTCGGAGTCCTAGTTTCATTATGCGCTGCGCTCCTGGGTGTCAGCCTAGTTCTGAAGAGATTTTCAATGATTGGCGATGGACTTTCCCACGTCGGCTTTGCATCTCTTGCGATTGCGTACGCTTTCAATGCAGCTCCACTTGTAGTGAGCATCCCCGTATGCCTTTTGTCAGCCTTCTTTGTGCTCAGAATTACCGAAAACTCGAAAATCAAAGGCGATGCGGCGACAGCTCTTCTGATGAGCGGAAGTCTTGCTATAGGCGTAATGGTAATCTCGCTGACTCAAGGAATGAACACAGACGTCTGCAACTATATGTTCGGCAGCATCCTAGCGATGAGCTCCTCCGATGTTATACTATCCGTGATCTTGTCGATCATCGTATTGATTCTATTCGTATTTTTCTACAACAAAATATTTGCAATCACATTTGACGAGGATTTTTCCAAAGCCACCGGTATTCACACAAACCTTTATAACATGCTACTTGCCGCGCTAACTTCCATAACCGTCGTTCTCGGTATGAGGATGATGGGCGCATTGCTAATATCAAGCCTAGTCGTGATGCCAGCTTTATCAGCGATGAGGGTATGCAAAAGATTTTTAACCGTAGTAACTACATCAGCGATTATATCAATCCTGTGTTTTGTTATCGGGATTTACATATCGTACACCATGTCAACTCCAACCGGGGCAAGCATTGTAATCATAAACTTGGCTGTCTTCGCAGTCTTCGCAGTTATAGGAAACAGCAAATCAAATTAGGTATATTTTAGGAAAGGTTTATTGATGAAAAAAACTCTACTTCTTGCGCTCACACTTATTTTGTTAATTTCACTTTCAGGATGTCTCGAAAATGACGCACAAAATAACGGCAAGTTACCAAGCGATTCATTAAAAAAAGCATCCGACACGCAAAATTCTTCAGGCGATGCCACAAAACAGTCTTCTGACGCAAATGGGTCATCAGGTGCTGATTTGTCAAAAGGTAATGGTGAGGAATATCCATATAATATCGCTGAAGATAGGAAAAAATTCCCTAAAAAGAAAAAAGCTGAAGTAATTTTTAAGGATAACAATTATGTATCGTTAATTAACGATTGCTACTTAAATCCTGCGGCCTACGTGGGAAAAACTGTTGAAATTGAAGGATTCTACATTTGGGACGGGTTCCGCACTTACGTTGGAAGAAAGGGTCCAAGCTGTCCTTGCTGCGCGACAGGTTATGTTGGCATAGAATACCATGGAGATAAAAAGAGTGTAATAAACGACCCTCCTACAGTTTCAGGTGACGACAGTACAAATAATGGTTTCGCTCCAGATAACAAAAATCCTGATCCGAAGTATGATAAGTTTACAATTGGTTCGACTTGGATCAAGGTCAGAGGATATATTCGACAGGGCAATGATCCAAACATTGGGCCGTTCACTTACATTGAAGCCATAACCGTTGAAGCTATGTCAAAAAAAGGTACCGAAACAGTAAAATAAATTTCCAATTATATTATATCATGATGCTAAAAAGCAGTAGATCTTTGCCATTTGCAAGTTTCTGCTGCTTTTTCTACAAAATTTCATCCTATGCCGCTGCAAACCCGACTATAAGCACTAAGTTTTGCTAATGCCTTTGAGTTGCAACTATGTCAACGCCTGTGTTACAGACATTTTCGAGTAGGATATCGCCAACTTCTATTTTTTTGATACCCTTGCTTTTCAAATCAATACTTTTGATTTCCTTGAGTACAGAAAAAATTAATTCCTTCGGCACGGCTTCTGAGGTTTTAACGGAAATCATTTGATATATTTCAGTATTTTCATCCACGCAAAGAGGTACTGAGGAAGTTACCATTCTCTTTGGATTAAGAACTTCATCCGTACCGTACTGCAGCCCTCTAGGGCATTTATTTCCCTCGACTCTAATATTTTCTTCATTGTCCCCATATACCTTTAAATTGCAGCCTATGGGACAATTAATACAAATCATTTCTCTCATATCTAATCTCTCATATTATAATTTTACTTATTCCCTTATTGATTTTACGTAATCTGCGGCACTCTTACCTGCCAGGTTGGCGTGTTTACTAACATTATCTACCAAATCATGAACGTGGACAACATTTCCACATGCAAAAATTCCTTTAACATTGGTCTGTAAAGTTTCGTCGACTTCAGGGCCGCCTGTTTTATCCAAGATCTTAACTCCTGCCGTCTTTGACACCTCATTCTCCGGTATTAACCCAACCGAAAGCAAAAGTGTATCGCAAGGCCAATATTTTGTTGTACCCTCAATTGGCTTTAAATTCTCGTCAACCTCGGCAATGCTCACACCTTCGATACGTTCTTTGCCATGAATTTTAACTACTGTATGTGAAAGAAGTAGCGGAATATTAAAATCTTCAACGCACTGCGCAATATTTCTTTGGAGTCCGCCGGATTTAGGCTGAATTTCTGCGATACAGTGGACCTTTGCACCCTCAAATGTTAGTCTTCTTGCCATTATGAGGCCAATGTCCCCAGATCCCAAAATAACAAAGTTTTTCCCGGGCATCTTTCCTTCGATATTCACTAGTCGCTGTGCTGTTCCTGCGGTATAAATTCCCGCAGGTCTGCTTCCTGGAATTCTCAGAGCACCGCGCGGTCTTTCTCTGCAGCCCATTGCAAGCACAATGCTTTTTGCATGAACTTCTATCATGCCTTCAGACGAAGATGCAGCATACACAATATGGGAGCTGTCAGTTTCGGATTTTATTTCCATAACCATTGTTTCAAGCAAGTATGGGATTTTTGCTTCCTTCACCATATCTATGAATCTGCACGCATATTCCGGACCTGTCAATTCCTCTTTAAAAACATGTAGTCCAAAGCCATTATGTATGCACTGGTTCAAAATTCCACCGAGCTCAATATCACGTTCAAGAATTAAAATGCTTTCCGAAGGGATTCCATGCTCATGTGCTGACATTGCCGCTGCAAGACCTGCCGGTCCTCCCCCGATTATCGCTATATCAACATTTATTTTTCTCATTGAGTATCTCCTTGCCTTCATTATATTTTGTCATTCTCAACATTCGACAAAACATACGACTCTCCACCTGACTTTGTTATTCGATCGACCGTACAGCCTAGATTTTTTGCTAAAATTTCAATCATTTTAGGGGTGCAAAATCCAGCTTGACATCTTCCAGAGCCCGGTCTAACCCTTCGCTTTAAACCGTCAAGTGTCGTCGCACCAAGGGGTCTATTGATTGCATCTTCAATTTCACCTTTTGAAACTTCCTCACACCTGCAGACCATCACCCCGTACGATGGATTGGATTTAATCATCTCTCCTCTTTCCTCCATTGACAGGTTCGAAAGTGTCTTATATGCTTTTCTCTCAGCCTTCCAATCAGATTTTTCAATGAGGTCAAAACAGCCAATCCGTCTAGCGCTTTCCCTAACTATTTCTACTACATATTCGCCTATAGCCGGTGCACACGAAAGCCCTGGAGATTCGATTCCAATTACATCTATAAAGCCTTCAACGTTTTCAAGTTCTTCTATGAGGAAATCATCCTCTGGTCTATGCGCTCTAATTCCTGCAAATGAGGTTATGATTTTGGATGAGGGCGGCATTTTGTTCAAGCTCTTTTGAGATTTTTCTAAAACTTCTTCACTCCCCATCTGACTTGTTGTATTGTTTTCCTTATCTTCAAGATCGACCGCGTTAGGTCCAATCATTAAATTCCCGTGAACTGTAGGTGTAACAAGGACCCCTTTTCCAAGCTTTGTAGGCACCTGGAATATAGTTCTCTGCACAAAGTTGCCATATTCTTTGTCATAAAGGCAGTATTCACCCCGCCTTGGTATAATATTTTCCCTTTGAAAATTCTTGCTTGAATCCACGTTATCCAAATTACAACTGTCTAGCACCATATTATGGATGGCATCCCCATAGACTCCAGCTGCATTTATCACTATTCTTGCTGATATACTTTGCTTTTCAATGAGTTCCTCAGAATCTGATGGCAATTTCATCTGCGCTTCAGTTCTCATATGAAGTGGCGGTGTATATTCGAGTTTCAGCTCAAATTCTTGTTCGCATTTTTTCTCATTCGACTGTTTTGTTGTCTGTGAAATAGCAACTACCTTCGTATTCAGTCTAAATTCAACTCCATTGGTAGCCGCATTTTCAGCGAGTGCAATGGTTAAATTGAAGGGACAGACTATTCCTGACTGATTGATGAGCAGGGCGGCCTTAACGTTTGGGGACAAAGCAGGCTCGAGTTTCCTCGCCTCATCTCCATCTATAATTTGAAGTTCGCCTACTGTATTCTCAATGGATTGATTGGCTAGTCTCTCTAGTTCAGGAATTTCCTCATCTTTAAACGCTATGACCATGGCTCCGTTACGTTTGTATGGGAAATCCAGTTCTTTTGACAACGCTTCCATTCTCTTGGCTCCTTCAACATTCAGCTTAGCCTTGAGAGATCCTGGATGCGCATCAAAACCAGCATGTGCGATACCGCTATTTGCCTTGCTTGTTCCTTCACAAACGTCAGAATGCGACTCAATAACGCAAACCTTAAGATTATATTTCGATAATTCTCTTGCAATTGCTGCTCCGGTAACTCCTGCACCGATTATTGCAATGTCGTAATTCATATAGTAACTCCTCCTACGGATTCTATTTTAGCATAGATTTAAAAAATTATGCACTGATTCCCGAAAATTCGTGATTTTTTATTGACAATTAACTTTCATGGTGTTAAACTATCGCTTGTAGCACTGTGATGTTGATAGTTTTTCATCATGCCACTGCTAGTTCTATCAGAATATACACCCATAGCTCAGCTGGCAGAGCACCTGACTCTTAATCAGGGTGTCCGGGGTTCGAACCCCCGTGGGTGTACCATCAAAGAAAACCCTTGAAAACATTGGATTTTCCAATGAATCAAGGGTTTTTAATTTTCTCCAACTTATAAAACAATCTATCCTCAGATTGGCCTTCACTAAAATTATTATGTATCTACTTGATTGATAAGTATTCTTTTAATGCGGTTTGAAGTACATTTGAAAAATTGACAGATGAATCCTCAGCTAAATCATTTAACCACTTAGGAATTGTTAATGTCTTTCGAATAGATTTATTATTTACCCTGTCTTTTACTAAATCTACCCATAGGTCGATATATACTAAATTCCCTGATTGCTTGCTAAATGTTGGCTTCGGTAATTTTTTCTTATGCTTAATATATGAATATGCAACTGCCTCTAGTACATCTTTAGCATTTTTGATTGCTTCTTCAAATGTCTCTCCGTCTGTAAAAGCTTCTTCAAAATCAAGAAAATTTACATAGTATATATCGTTTTCTTCTCTTATTTTACACGGATAATAAATCTTATTCATATTAACCTCCCATCATAATGAACTACAGAGCTAAAATTTCAGCCCTGTAATTCTTTCAATGTTGCTTGCTGTTCCTGCTGGTATTTCTTTTTTAGTACACTTTACTGGACACATTTTACCGTCCTTGACATAAATTTCATGTGACCCTGTAGTGTGGTCTAATTCCCAGCCATTTTGTTTTAACAGTTTTGCAACTTTCCTGTAAGGTATGTTTTTTGACATGTCATCCTCCTTACAAGTTTATTATACGTGTAATTTATACGTGTGTCAATTCTTTTTTATTCTTTCCTTATATTGAGTTCCCTGAAATAGCATCATGATACAGTGCCCCCAGAATTCTTATAGCACTTATCCTCTAATATTAAAGAAATCCCTTTCGATAGCATAAGAAGCCTCTACTCATTGATTCACAAGCTATTTACTGTTAAAATGTCTTTACAAAGCACTGCGCATAATTAACATAGTTTGCGGTGCCGTTATAATGTTTTATGGAGCAAAGTTATTCGTTGACTTCATAAAAATGTTGATGCCTATTATTAAAAGTTGAATTTTTATCGTTCTTTAGGCAAGTAACTTCACCTTTTTATTTAATTGTCTTTTGGGGAATGATTTTTCTATTCTATTTTTGTTTTACATCATATCTTCTTTTGCCAGTAAATTTTAAGAACCCAAGAGCATAAAATTTGAACGAAAGAAATCACCATCATTGTAACAAAAGCCTCATAACTAATATATGCAACCACAAATGATGCAATTACAATAATCATCGACATCAAAGGAATAATATTTACCCCCGATTTCATTCTAATCAAAATCTCTCTTTCATCATTTTCTTTTAGTAAATGTTTTTTTAGTAATTTTTCATTACTATATATCTTTATATAGTAGCCTAATAACCCAACTGTTACTAACTCAAAGCCCGTAAAAAACCCAACTATATAATCTGTAACATTTTGTTTGCTTGGGAAGAGTGGCTTTAAATAAAAATTTACAAATATGACTGTAACCATTGCTACTATACAAAGAATTATCGATAGAGCAATCCTCTTTTTAATTTCATTTTTATATTCTTCTATATTTTTCATCATCCTATTCATCCTCCATCTTAAAAATATCTTCTATTTTTAACTCAAAAAATTTTGCTATCTTAAAAGCTAAGGGTAATGATGCTATGTATTTTCCTGTTTCAATAGAAGTAATTGTTTGCCTTGTTACCCCTACCGCCTCGGCTAATTCTTCTTGTGAAAGTTTTTTCTGCTTTCGCAATTCAGAAACTGTATTTTTCATGATATCTCCTTTTGCTAAGTATACTTTGCATTTTTAGTATAGTCTGCTTTGCATTTTGTGTCAAGTTTGTTTTTGAAAATCTATTTATAAATTTTGCTTATACCATTGGCAACATAATATTCGATAACCTCAGCATCTATGATATAATAATTAAAATCCTAGTCAATGAATAGGGAGTATCTATCATATCCAAAAATATACTTTCTAAAAGGAGATACCAATGATAAAAATTATATTTGAGCCAGCACAAAACAGGGCCGCTGCATACGATGGCGACAAAAACATCGGTGAAGCGACTTACCTAGAATCCGACAACACTTGGACAATTGACCACACTTTTGTTGACAAAAACTACGGCGGTCAAGGAATTGCTGCCAAACTGATTGACGAAGTTGTTAAAAACGCAAGAGTTGAAAAAGCTAAAATCATTCCACAGTGTTCATACGCAGTAAAGAAATTCGAAACAACACCTGAATACAAAGATGTTTTAGCAAAATAAGAACAATTTACCCAAACAAATAAAATTTAGCATAATGAGGAGGGGCGGAATTCTATCCGCTTTGATGCAATGAGAATATCTACAGTAATAGAAAATCACGATTCAAAACTTCAGAAAATTATTGATTCGCAGAGGAAATTCCAAAGAAGTGGTGTACCACTAGAAAAAGATTTCCGTCGTGCTGCACTGAAAACGCTTAAATTCATGGTTTCCGAAAATGAGGATAAACTAATTCAAGCACTGAATGACGATTTGTCAAAATCAGAGAGCGAAGCCTTTATTACGGAGATTTCGATTGTTTATCAAGAGATTGACTACGCCCTAAAAAACCTAAATAAGTGGATGGCACCTCGCAAAGTTCCTCAAACCGCTGCAAACATCCCATCCAGGAACTATATTTTGCCCGAACCGTATGGCATCGTGGCTATTTTGTCGCCTTGGAACTACCCTGTAAATCTCGCACTTGCACCCCTAGTCGGAGCCCTTGCCGCTGGTAATTCAGTCATTTTGAAAACCTCGCGCAGCAGCGTTCAAACATCAGAACTTCTAAGAGACCTTATAACAAAATACTTCCCTGCCGAGGTGGTTTATGCGGTTGATCCGGCAATCGACTACGATGAATTGCTCGAACCACGATACGACTATATCTTTTTTACGGGGAGCACTGAAGCCGCAAGGAATGTCATGGCGAAAGCTGCTAAACACTTAACACCTGTAAGCCTTGAGCTTGGCGGCCAATGCCCTTGTATAGTTGATTCAAAGGCAAACGTTAAACTCGCCGCAAAGAGAATAATATGGGGGAAGTTTTTGAATGCAGGCCAAACTTGCATATCAATCAACCATGTTTGGGTGCATAAGAGCGTCGAAAAAGATTTTGTGAAGGCTATGCTCAGTGAAATGCTGGGAAACTATCGCAATGCTGTAAACGATCCATATTATCCTAAAATAATCTCAGAAAAGCACTTCGACCGACTGTCTGATCTGCTCGATGACTGCTTAACTAACAAAGAGCGCCTTGTAATTGGAGGCTCCCGCAACAAGGAAAATCAAAAAATTTCTCCTTCCTTAATAATCCATGCCGATTTATCCGACAAGGTTATGGAAAGAGAAATTTTCGGTCCAATTCTTCCAATATTGAGCTTTGATGATCTGAATAAGCTTCAAAAATATATGCTTAAAATCGAAAAGCCGCTCGCTTGTTACTTCTTTTCTGAAGATATTAACAAGGCGAACAGCTTTATGAATTCCGTGTCATATGGTGGCGGATGCATAAACGATGTTTTGATGCATGTCAGCAATCACCACCTGCCATTTGGTGGCATCGGAAATAGCGGAATGGGCGCATACCACGGCAAATACAGTTTTGATACCTTTACTCATTACAAGCCGGTTGTTTCAACATCAACTCTTGTGGATTTTCCGTTTCGCTATTCTAGATTTGCTAATAAAAATCTTCCGCTTATAAGGAAATTACTTAAATAATATACTATTTCATCAGATTTTCAGGATTTAATCCCTCAAGTTCAGGAATTACAAACAATCCGTCTTTTCTGATCAGCACGTCATCAAAATAAATCTCTCCGCCGCCGTATTCAGGCCTCTGAATCAGCACTAGATCCCAGTGAACAGCTGATTTGTTGCCGTTGTATGCGTCATCGTAGCACATACCCGGTGTCAAATGAATACTGCCTGCAATTTTCTCGTCAAAGAGCGTATCCTTCATAGGATGAAGCACGTAAGGATTTACGCCAATCGCAAACTCTCCGAAGTATCTTGCTCCTTCATCAGTGTCAAGAAGCTGATTGATTCTTTCGTTATTATTTGCCTCAGCCTTTACAATCTTTCCGTTTTCAACGTGGAAGACTATGTTCTCATACGTAAAGCCCTGCTCCTCGCTCACAGTGTTATAAGAAATCACACCATCCATTGAATCCTTAACCGGTGCGGAATAAACCTCTCCGTCAGGAATATTGAGCCCACCGTCGCATTTAATAGCACCAATACCCTTGATGCTGAACGTCAAATCAGTTCCTGGTGCAACAAGTCTAACCTTGTCTGTTTTGTTCATCAAATCTACAAGCGGATCCATAGCCTTGCTCATCTTCTCATAGTCAAGTGTGCAAACATTGAAGAAAAAGTCCTCAAAGGCTTCCTGGCTTGTTCCAGCAAGTTGAGCCATTGAAGCATTAGGATACCTCAAAACAACCCACTTTGTTTTGCTTACTCTATAATCTGTTACTGGATCAAGTATTTTGCTATATAGTGACATCTTATCGCCTGGCACGTCACTTGTTTCACTTGTATTATTTCCCGCACGAACAGCAATGTAAGCATCCATCTGCTTCATCTCGTGGAGTTTATAATCATTCATAACTGATAGTTGCGGCTCCTGGCAACCCAGCATAATTTCTCTATCTAAAACAGCATCTCGGACCGTGTAGTATGGGTAGCCCCCTGCTTTGTACACATCCTTGATTAGCTGCCTGATTAGCGGCTTCGGTGAATCGCCCTCAAAGTCGATTAAAACCTTCTCGCCCTTCTGTACCTTGCATGAGTAATTCACTAATAAATTCGATAATTTTTCAATTCGTGGATCCATATAAACCTCCTAAATATATTTCAAATTCAACAAAATAGTTTGCTATTGAAGTCAAAAGTATCATCTTTCCTACTCCATTATACCCTATATTCTATTATTCAGACAAGACATTCATCCATACAACATGAGATTCTGCGCCATCTCTTCTGTTGAATTTAGGCTAATTTTGTATTATCATATTAATGATAGAGAGCATTTCAGCCTTGTCATTTATCATCGTGGCTGATTGTCAATCACATTACGTGATGACTTTAAATTTAAGATTTAATTTATTTGATTATAAGGGAGATGAGATTGAGGAAGGAATTTCCAAAGCGATTTGCCAAGTTAATATTCGGGCTTTTTTTATTTGGTGTGGCTGCATCACTGACAATACAGGCTAAGGTTGGATTCGCTCCTTGGGATGTCTTCCATGTTGGACTTGCAAGCAAACTGGGATTTAGAATTGGATTTACAAATATAATAGTTGGCCTGGTTGTACTGATTATCACGGCAATTTTGAAAGAAAAAATTGGATTGGGTTCAATAATTAATATGTTTCTAGTAGGCATATTTATGGATTTGCTCCTCTACAATGGAGCAATTCCTCCATCTAATGGACCTATATCAGGATATATCATGTTGATTTCTGGCATAATAATTATGGGCTTTGCAAGTTATTTTTACATTTCTGCGGGATTTGGCTCAGGCCCCCGAGATTCTCTAATGGTAGCTATCGCTAGAAACACCAAATTATCAATAGGTGCGTCTCGTTTTATTTTAGAAGCATCGGTGACAGCAGTTGGATATTTTCTTGGCGGTATGGTAGGACCCGGCACGCTCATATTTGTTATTCTCATAGGACCATCAGTGCACTATGTATTTATGTTGTTTCATTATGCCCCTCATAGAATCAAACACGAAGGTTTAAATGAAACGCTATCATACTTAATCAAAAAAGAAAAATAAGAGGAATTAAAAATGGACAAAAGATATGCAGTTTTAATAGATGCAGACAATGTGTCAGAAAAATATATTGACATTATTTTAGAAGAAGTCTCTAATTATGGAGTTGCGACGACGCGTAGAATTTACGGAGATTGGACGAAGACAGGGATGACAAAGTGGAAGAAATCTCTGCTCGAGAATTCAATTATTCCAGTTCAGCAGTACAGCTATACCACAGGAAAAAATTCTACAGACTCGGCTATGATTATTGATGCAATGGATATCCTGTACTCAGGCAAAGTAGACGGTTTTTGCCTTGTTTCAAGCGATAGTGATTTTACAAGGCTTGCTGCGAGAATACGAGAAGCTGGCCTTGATGTTGTAGGAATGGGAGAAACCAAAACACCTCCTGCGTTCATAAGTGCATGTACTGTTTACAGATATCTCGACCTACTTGCAGCTGAATCCTTTGAGGAAGAGGTTTCAAATAAGCCTGTAAGCAATGTCGTTTCAAAGGTTGGTTTAAAGAAAGTTAAGAAGGCCATGAAAAATATTGTACAGGAAAATTCTGATGGCGATGGCTGGATGAACATAGGAGATCTTGGCAATAAACTACAGAAGCGTTTCCCTGATTTTGACGTTCGTAACTACGGATATAAGAAATTCTCGCTTTTTGTTGAAAATTGCGGTCTCTTTGAGATCAAAAAAGAAGATCAAATCGGTGGCACAGGTGTAACCATCTATGCAAAAGAAAAAAAATAGGTTATCTCATGCTTTTGTTTCTTTTAGATAATAATTACCATAAGGAAGCTTATAATTAGTTCCGCCATATCCTGTCTAATCAGTTGTTATAGTAACCTCTTCTTTACCAGCTCTAGGGTTAGACCTATCTTTATAAACTGCTACTTTCTACGCTTCTTTAACTTCTTTATCTTTTTGCGTTTCCTATATTTATTAAAACATATTATTTTATCTTTCATAACCGGCATATAAATGGTATAATATGGAAAAAGAGCCCATAAAATTACAAGTGGATATTGAAAATAAAACGTCAGATATAATGGCATAGGTAAAATATGGAGGTATATATGGCGAAAGATCAAAATCTTGTCATTATTGAGAACAGAGAAATACAGGAGATGATTTATACCATTAGAGGTAAACAGGTAATGGTAGATAGTGATTTATCTTATCTTTATCATGTTGAAACTAAAGTGTTGAATCAGGCGGTAAAAAGAAATTTAAACAGATTCCCAGAATATTTTTGTTTTCAATTAACGGAAGAAGAATATGAAAACTTGAGGTCACAAATTGTGACCTCAAGTGAAAGCAAACATGGTGGACGGCGATATATGCCATATGTTTTCACCGAGCAAGGTATCGCTATGCTTTCTGCTGTGCTCAAAAGCGATGTAGCCGTGGATGTCAGTATTAAAATTATGAATAGCTTTGTGGAGATGAGAAAATTTCTTCTCTCCAACAAAGAGATGTTTGCTCGTATTGATAGAGTAGAGTTAAAACAACTGGAAACAGATAAGAAATTTGAAGAAGTGTTTGAATACATAGGTACAAATACTGAGGTAAAACAAAATATTTTTTTCGATGGTCAAATATATGATGCATTTAGCTTTATCGTGGGACTTGTTCAAAATGCTAAAGAAGAAATAATTTTGATTGATAACTATGTAGATATCAACACCTTAAATATTCTGTGTAAGAAAAATCAAAGCGTGGATGTTGTTATTGCTACAGCCGGGAAGGGCAAATTATCGGCTAAAGACATAAATAAGTTTAACTCTCAATACCCAAAACTATCGGTTAAAACTATTGCAGATTTTCATGATAGATTTTTAATCATGGATAAAACAGAGGTTTATCATATTGGAGCATCATTAAAAGACGCGGGTAAAAAGACTTTTGGTATTACAAAGATAGAGGAAAATGACTTGATCAAAAGTCTAATAAATAAAGTGGTATAGAATGTTATATTTTGATATAATCATGACAACTGTAAAATAGCTAATACCGTTTAGATGTGTTTGCCTTTAAACTGTTAAACATATCGCTCTTTAAAATTGGCTGTTGAACATCTCTGAATAAAATCCTCCCTTTTCTAGGAGTTCTTTATGACTGCCCTGTTCTATTACATTTCCATCTTTCAGTACCAGAATTAGATCTGCATCCATAATCGTTGATAGACGATGAGCTATGACAAAACTGGTCTTGTCGTGCATTAAATGGTCCATCGCTTTCTGAATTCTAATTTCTGTTCTAGTATCCACAGAACTTGTAGCCTCATCCAAAATAAGTATTGAACTGTTTGCAAGCATCGCTCTTGCTATCGTTAAAAGTTGCTTTTGACCCTGAGAAATGTTATCAGCTTCCTCATTGATTACAGTGTTGTAGCCGTCTGGCAGTGTTCTAATAAAATAGTCTACCTGTGCAGCTTTAGCCGCTGCAAAGACCTCTTCATCTGTCGCTTCAAGCCTACCATACCTTATGTTTTCCATGATTGTTCCCGTAAACAACCACGTATCTTGCAAAACAATAGTAAATTCATCTCTGAGATCCTCTTTTGAAAAATCTGTAATGTTGTGCCCATCTATCGAAATTGAGCCCGCATTTAATTCGTAGAAACCCATTAGAAGTTTAACGATGGTTGTTTTTCCAGCTCCTGTAGGTCCCACTATCGCAACTTTTTCCCCTGCTCCGATTGATGCACTGAAATCGTCTATTACTATTTTGTCACTATCATAACCAAATTTTACGTTAGCAAATTCAACCTCACCTTTGATGTCATCCACCGGCACATCTTGTTTGGTGCTGTGATGAATTATTTCATCTTCCTCCAGTAGTCCAAAGATACGTTCAGAAGCCGCTGCAGTGAGCTGCAATTCATTCATAATAGTTCCAATTTCAGCAATCGGCTGTGTAAAGCGCCTTACGTATTGCAAGAAAGCCTGTAAGCCACCGACGGTCAAACTGCCGCTGCTTGCAAGGAATACACCGACCACGCAAATAATCACATATCCGATGTTAGAAATTATATGCATTATTGGCATCATCAATCCGGAAATAAATTCGGCCTTCCAGCTCATCTTTCTAAGCTTATCGTTTGTTTTGTTAAAATCATCAATGCACTTAGATTCCTGATTATATAATTTTATAATATTATGCCCGGCAAAATCTTCTTCGATTATACCGTTAAGCTCACCAAGGAATTTTTGTTGATTTCTAAAGTATCCCTGTGAACGTTTAATTATAGCAGATACAATAATACCAACTAACGGAACAATAACCAAAGCAATCAGTGTCATCCGAACACTTATGGTTATCATCATAGCAAGAACCCCGATCACTGTGACAGTTGCAGAAACTCCATCCGAAATCGTCTGACTAAGCGTTGTATTTATAACATCCACATCGTTTGTTATCCTCGACAGCACATCACCTTTTTTCTGCTCGTTAAAATAACTAAGCGGTAAGTTATGAATCTTCTCAATTAACCTATTTCTAATATCGTAACTCACCTTGGTAGCAACCTTGGCGGTCAGACTCTTTTCAATTATTCCAATCACCCATGATGATATGTAGAGTGAGAACATTACTAAAAGAATCTCGGCAACCAAAGTGAAATCTATAGGCCTACCATTTCCTCTTGTTACTGCAAGGAATCCTCTTACCATTTCGTTGGTTGCCCTTGCCATAACCATAGGTCCAGCGACATTAAGCAAAGTAGAAACAGTCGCCAAAACAAAGATCAAGATTAATGATACTCTATGTCCCCTCAGCACCTCTAAGAGTTTTTTCATGCTTTCCACAAAGTTTGTGGATATCTTGGCAGATGGATTGCCTGACTCAGACTTTGACGGAAGTTTACGTCTACTCATAGACCTCACCTCCCTTGTCATTATTCTCTTTTATACCTTGATCTCCTGGCATATCTCCGCCATCCACTTCAGAAAATCTCTGCGACTGAGCAATTTCGCTATAAACACTGCATTCTCTCATCAAGTCCTCGTGTTTTCCCACGCCTACGATTTTGCCATCTTCAAGTACAATGATTTTATCGGCATCCCTTATCGTGCTGACTCTTTGGGCAACAATAATAACAGTCGCTTTTGACATCTCCTTTTGAAGTGCCATCCTCAGCGCCCTTTCTGTTTTGTAGTCTAGAGCAGAGAAAGTGTCGTCAAAAATATATATCGGAGCCTCTTTAATAATTGCTCGTGCGATCGCAACCCTTTGTTTTTGACCACCAGACAAATTCGATCCACCCTGGGCCACCTCGCCTTCAATTCCATCAACTTCGAGGGTAAACTCTTTTGCCTGTGCAATTTCAAGTGCTTTTGCTATTTCTTCATCGGTCCCATGCTCATCGCCAAAACGTAAATTTGACGCAAAACTACCTTTGAACAGCACGCCCTTCTGCGGAACATATCCGACCATATTTCTCAGCTTTACAAGATCCATATCCCTAACATCTGTACGCCCAATTCGTACACTTCCCGATGTAACGTCGAAAAGCCTTGGTATCAGCTGCAAAATAGTTGACTTGCCAGATCCTGTTGATCCGATTATTGCCGTTGTTTTGCCCTCTTCTGCAGTGAAAGAAACATGGTCAAGGACATTGTTTTCAGCTTCCCCATATTTAAAACAGACATCCTCAAACTCAATGTCATACCTAGACACCTTAACGTCATCTTTTGTTGTAATAAGGACCGGTGTATTCAAAACTTCCTCAATTCGCCCAAGTGAAACTGCTGCCCTTGGAATCATCACAAAAACCGCAGTCATAATCAAAAACGACATGATAATCTGCATTGAATACTGTATGAAAGCCATCATATCTCCGACCTGCATGCCACCTATAGAAATCTCTTTCCCTCCATACCACAAAATAGCAACAGCTGTCATGTTCAAAACAAATAACATCGTTGGAAAAAGGCCTCCCATAGTCGCCATAATAATTCTGGATATCTTCTTTAAGCTTGTATTAACATCATCAAAGCGCTCAGTTTCGTGGTCTTTTGTGTTAAAAGCTCTGATAATCATAAGTCCTGTCAAATTCTCCCGAGCAATTAGGTTTATCTTATCTGTCAGAGCCTGGAGTCGCTTGAATTTCGGGGTAATAAACACAAAAATCATTCCTATTATCATAAATATCACTAGAAGAGATACGACTATAATCCAGCCGAGCGAAGTCGACTTTCTAAGAGCCATAATAATTCCGCCTACACCGAGTATCGGCGAGAAACAAAGTATCTTGATGCCAAGTATTGTTGCTCTCTGTAGTTGTGCTATGTCATTTGTGTTTCTGGTGATGAGGGATGCTGTTGAGAAATCATTGTATTCACGCTGTGAAAAGCTCATTACCTTCTGATAAACTTCTTTTCTGAGGTTTCTCGCAACGCCCGTGCCTATATGGGAAGCTATCAGACTCACTATAATAGAAGCAATTGCGCCTACTAAAGTCACAATCACCATTTCTCCGCCCTTGAACCATATAAAACTGGTACCTTCATCCATTGATTTTTTTGAGGCACTATCTATTACATTTGTTGCATCTGTTGCGATATCGCTATTTCCTGCAAGCTTGATAGCCTCGTTCACCATTTCGGACATTAGGTCAGGTAACTTCAGGTTTGAAAATGCCTGTACGCAAAGCATTAGAATAGCCAGTGCAAGCAATGCCCTAAACGGTTTTAAATTTTTTAGAAATAGTTTCATACTTACCTATTCATTTTCCCTTTTTATTTCGGCTTCCATATTTATATACCCACATTGACTTTTTAATTCAAGGTAAGTATACTATTCTTTGTTGAGTTTAAAGAAATACTTGAAATTGTATATTTTGTTATCCATAAATAACCAAAAAAAGCATCATAACATATAGATAGAAAGGTTTTTATGAGAATTAGAAAAGATTTAGGATTTGATGAACCGGAACTTGAGGACATTGCACTTATCTCTGACGCATTAGCTCACCCTGTAAGGTTGAAACTTTTTCGTTTTGTTATGCAATGCAACAGAACTATGCAACCGATATGCAACAAAGACCTTGTTGACAGCTTCGAATACTCACAATCCACAATATCACAGCACATGAAGCGACTGACTAAATCGGGGCTTATTGAGGTTAAGAAAAAAGATAGCTATTCATATTATTACGCCAACCTTGGCGTCCTAACTCGCTATCTAAATCTCACTAAACGTTTTTCGGTATAAAAATATTGAATATGAGCATATCACATTTGATTGAATATGAGGATATATCATTTAAAAGAAACCCTCTTATCTACTTATGATATGTTTCTCCCCTATTGATCTTAAAAGCCCTGTAAATCTGCTCAAGCAGAAAAACTCTCATCATGTGATGCGGAAATGTCATCTTAGAGAAACTGAGTGCCAAATTCGATTTTTCAGTCACATTTTCCGCTAAACCGGTTGAACCTCCTATAACAAAGGCGACAGAGCCTAGCCCCTCATCTGAAAAACTTTGTATCCTTTCTGCAAAAGCCTCTGAGGAAAACCCCTTACCTTCCACTTCTAAGGTTATGAGGAAGTCTGTTTTCTCAATGTGTTTTAGAACCTTCTCCCCTTCCGCAAGCCTCGCAGAGTTGAGTTCAGCAGCACTTGGATTGTTTCCTGTGTAGCCTTCCTTTATCTCGATAACCTTAACATTTGCATAAGGCTTAAGTCTCTTTAAATACTCATTGCATGCATCCACCCAAAATTTTTCCTTTAAGCGTCCAACTGCTAATATTTTGATATCCATCTTACACTTCCCTAATTTAAAACACTTGTATTCACGCGATAAAAGCAGAATCTAAATTTCTAATAGTCTGGTTGCAACATCCGCAGAAAGAGCATTCATAAGATAGTCTTCACCTGCTATCATATCTTCCTCAAAAAGCCTGTTTTTTATCGTAAGCATTGCCTGCATAGGTGAGTTGTTTTCCCTTGAAAGATGTGCAAGAAGAATCTTCTGTTTTCCAGATGTCATCCCTTCGCCACCACTCGTTCTCAACTGCTCAACCTCATATATAAACTCAGCAGCCGCATCGTTTGACAAATGCCCGTGATCGCTCAAAATACGCCTTTTTAGCTCATAGGGATAAGAACTGCAATGCAAAATATTGACTTCGTGATTTGCTTCGAGTACCAGAAGATCTGATTTAGCAGCAATGGAGAGCATCTCTTTTGTTGCAACCCCAGTGTCGGTTATTATTGTAACTCTCTTGCCTCCCGATTGAACGCTAAACCCCACAGGATCCTCGGCGTCGTGCGAAAGAGAAAATGGCTCTATTTCAATGTCCCCCACCTTAAAAGAACAATCTTTTACACGAATATTATCCGCGAGCATAGGCAGTTTTTCATTAACAGAGTACGCCGTTCCCTCAGAAGTGTAAATCTTCCCATTAAGAGCCTTTTTCGCCATCATTCTTAGACTTTTGATGTGGTCGGTATGCTCATGTGTGACTAGAATTCCGTCAATTTGCTCAGGTTTTAGGGCACAAGAATCAAGCCCCTCTATGATGCGCTTCCCGGCTATGCCCACATCAACGAGGAGGTTTGTGTTCTCCGTTTTAAGTAAATAACAATTCCCAGTGCTTCCACTTGCAAAGGAACAAAACTTTAATCCCATCTATACCTTCTAAACTCTTTAATTCTGCCTATTGATTCCCAAATAACATTGTAGATTTCTCTATAAAATCTACATAAAAGCTTTATCGCTGTATATCAAGCCACCTACCAGCACAAAATACTCCGGCAGCTCACCGTTTTTCCCCCACTTGAGTTCGAGATCCAGCAAATCCGCTGCCGTCTTGCTAACATCTCCGCCAAGTGCCTCAATCGAATATCTCATCTTTTCGGGATGTTTGCAAGGCTCCTCATTAACCCTTGTGCAGTAACTATTATCATCTATAATAATAGCCTCTTTCTCTGCACAAATCTTGCAATTTCCGGGTGCGAGCGAAACTCCACCAATATACATAAGCTCCATCTCAAAGAGATAATCCATCATTTTTTTCTTGGCATCTGCAAGAGATTTCTCCCAATTTGACTTCTCCTCCTCCGTCTCGAGGAAAATCTTGTAGCCTAGCACAAAAAACCTATCATACTGTGCCCAATAATCAATCGGGTCAAATTTGAAAGGCGGACATGACCATACTCTTTCCCAATTCTTGCACTCGCGGCAATAATCCTCAAATTTATCAACGTCTACGAAGTTTTCGATATATTCAACTACCGGAATACGTGCCTTATATTCTTCAATTCGCATTACTTCTTACAACTCCTAATATAACCGAACATTAACCCTAAAACTCTAGCAACCATCTTCTACAAAATATGATTCTCAAGTACCTGAGTGTGATAGTCAAAATCTTTAATCTGAAGATAGTATTCTGCACTGTCAATAAGGGCCTTCATAGGGCAAAGTCCAATAACTTCAGTCTGCACAACCCTAACACCCCATCTTCTAGCCTCAGCCTTTACAAGCTCCGTAACTCGATAAAGCGGTGTTACCTCATAATTTGTCATATTGATTGAAACCTGCGCATAATGCTTGTCAGTTTTTTCGTCATCAATCATGAAGCCCATAGCCTTAACACAATCAAGTCCACCATTTCTTTCCCTAATGCTTTCTGCGATTCTCTTTGCAATATTAACATCGTCTGTGTCTAGGTTTAAGTTATACGCAATTAGCGGTGGTCTTGCTCCTACTGCCATTACTCCAGCTGTTGGGTGAATTTTTCTGCCACCAAAATCAGGCTCCCACTCTGGCTCCTGAACCTTTTCGGCCATGCCTTCAAACTGACCCTTTCTAATCTTAACAAGATTCTGCCTGTCAGGCGTTCTCGCAGACTGCTCATACAAAAATACCGGAACTCCTGCTTCTTCAGCTATCCTAGCTCCTACAACTTCTGAAAGTTTGATACAATCTTCCGTTGTCGCTTCCTTTATTGGAAGAAATGGCATTACATCAACAGCACCCATTCTAGGATGTTCGCCTACATGCTTAGTAAGGTCAATCAGTTCCGCAGCCTTCTTAACAAGCTTAACGCTAGCTTCTTCAACGCCCTTAGCATCGCCTATGTACGTAATTACCGTTCTATTATGACTTTCATCAGGGACAAAACTAAGGAGCGTGCATCCTGGTGTATTTTTTATCTCTGCAATGCAAGCCTCTATAACGTCCATTCTCCTGCCTTCACTAATATTTGGAATGCTCTCAATAATCTGTGCCATCTTCTCCTCCTTAAAAACAGAACCTCTTATCCTCTGTACCCTATTCTCAATAACTTTTTATATTTCTATATAATATTTTACAACTCTTCCTCAACAATTTTGTAGCACTTGTCAGCTATTTTGTTGCCTTCTTCAAGTAAGGTCTTCCCCTTTTCGAAAAGCTCATTTTTCAAGTTCTCGTCTTTGATTCCAGGCAAATTTATCTTAACATTAAGCCACGCTCCCATTAGAGCAGACTTTAAATTCAGCGCCCCTACACCTATATCGCTTGAGCAGTTTGGATTTGATTTCCCAATTAGACTTTCGGCAACTTTTAGTGCATCAAGTGATATTTCCATTGTCCTGAGAGGAACGCGTGTCGCCAAAACAGTTGCCTCCTGTATTGCACGGCTTCGAGCTGCTTTTTCTTCGTCCGTATTTTTTGGAAGCTTAAATGCGGCTCCAACCTTGTTGTATGCATCGGTGTCGTCATCTATAGCCTTCAGGAAATCTGCTTGAATTACTGCTCCATCGCTTATCGCTTTTTGACAATACGGCTCCCATTCTTTGTATTTCTCCTTGCCCACGGTTAGCTCAGCAACCATCATTACAAGCGATATACCTTGAGCACCTGCAAGTGCACTTGCAGAACCACCGCCAGGTGCAGGAAGATTCGAAGCAAGATTCTCCATGTATTTTTTAATATCTAAATCGATAAGTCTATCTCTGTTCATAAATAACTTCACCTTTCTTGATTGTTTTGTCTACAAGATTTGACCCATATCTATAGCAAGCCATATCAAAATCATCTACATTCCATATCAACAAATCCGCTTGCTTTCCAATTTCTATCGTGCCTACAAGATATTCTCTGTTAAGAGCTGCCGCTGCGTTGATCGTAATGGCTGTCAAAATTTCCTCGGGCAGCATCTTATATTTAAGTATGGCGATATTTATCATAAGTTGCAAATTCAAGTTCGGACATGATCCGGGGTTGAAATCTGTAGCGATCGTAACAGGCACACCCTTTTCAATCATTTCTCTTGCTGGAGCAAATTTTGATCCAAGGTAAAAAGATGTTCCAGGAAGGCATACTGCTATCGTGCCTCCTTTTGCAAGTGCTTCGATTCCTTCATCATCAGTTACAATGAGGTGTTCTGCACTCTTAGCACCAAGTTCTCCTGCAAGTTCTGTCCCGCCAATTACCTTTATCTCGTCGGCGTGGACCTTGATATCAAACCCTAGCTCCTTCGCCTTCTCAAGGTATGGCCTGCCTTCTTCTGGGCTAAATACTTCATCTTCTACAAAGATATCCACAAAGTCTGCAAGATCGTGTTCTGCGATATATGGCAATAATTTTTGAATCATTAAATCCATAAAGCCCTCTTTGCCGCCATTTTTACTTTCCGCATATTCCGGGGGCAATGCATGAGCTCCCATAAAGGTTGGCACCACATCAACAGGATGTTTCTCATTGAGTTCTTTCAATACTTCTAGGCATTTTATCTCTGTATCAAAATCAAGGCCATAACCACTTTTAATTTCGCAGGTCGTAACCCCAAACGAAGCCGTCTCATCAAGGAAGGCAGATGTTTTGTTGTAAAGAGTCTTTTCATCAGCTTCTCTTGTGGCTCTCACGGTGTCATTTATTCCACCGCCTTCCCTCAAAATATCAAGATAAGTCGCTCCTCTTAATTTCTTAGGAATCTCGTGCTGTCTATATCCGCCAAATATCATGTGCGTATGGCTATCTATTAAGCCAGGTGTAACTAAGTGGCCGCAAGCGTCAATCACATTGTCCGCTTCTTTTTCGGCCTCAATAACTTGTGCCTTGCTATGCTCACCTCGTCCTGAGATAATCTCAGAAATCATACCGTTATCTATAATAATATTTGCATTTTCAAGTACAAGATTCTCGGCCTGTTCACTGCCCTTATGTGCATAACTTCCAACAGGAGTTTGTAATCTGCCTATATTTTTTACTAAAACCTTACTCATATATCTTTTTTCTCTTATCTCTTATATCTTACTAACTACAATCGAAATTCTATTCCTCTAGTCTACGAGTTTGTTAACCAGCTCATCATCAACAAGATACGGAATAGTGATATGTCCATCTCCTTCATATCGCTTGTTATATGCTGTTGCAGTACTCATAGCATGTTCGTTTCTAGCCCAACTTCTACGAGCAACGCCGCCCATAACATCCCACATCATCGCAGATTTTATTATATTGTCTGTTTTCTCCGAGCCGTCAAGAAGAAGTCCAAATCCACCATTAATTGCCTTGCCGATTCCTACACCTCCACCGTTATGAAGTGCACAAAGGCTCATTCCCCTAGCTGCATTTCCTGCAAAACACTGTACTGCCATGTCGGCCATTACATTTGAGCCATCTTTGATATTCGACGTCTCTCTGAAAGGCGAATCCGTTCCAGAAACATCGTGGTGGTCTCTTCCAAGCATGATCGGGCCAGTTTTACCATCCCTAACGAGCTTGTTGAACGCAAGTGCAATGTCCCTTCTGCCCTCAGCATCTTGATATAGAATTCTGGCCTGTGTTCCGACAACCATTTTGTTGACCTTCGCGTCTCGAATCCAAACCCAGTTATCGCGGTCCTGTGCACGTCTTTGCGGGTCAATGCAGTCCATCGCTGTTTTGTCGGTCATATCAAGGTCTTCAGGCTTGCCTGACAAGCAAACCCACCTGAATGGGCCATATCCATAGTCGAACAAAATCGGTCCCATAATGTCTTCAACGTATGATGGCCATATAAAGCCGTCCTTGTCATCAACTCCATTCTTTGAAATTTCAGTAATTCCGGAGTCGAACATAGCCTTCATAAATGAATTGCCGTAGTCGAAGAAGTATGTTCCCCTTTCTGTCAATTTCTTGATAACAAAATAGTGGCGTTTCAAGGTTTCGTCTATTCTTTTTACAAACTGCTCTCTGTCATCTGCGAGCATCCTTGTTCTCTCTTCAAATGTCATACCAACTGGGCAATATCCGCCGTCATATACGTTGTGGCATGAAGTTTGGTCTGACAAAAGATCAATTTTGAAGTTCTTTTCGTATGCCGCTTCAAGTAGATCAACAATGTTGCCGTGGTATGCGATTGAAATCGATTCTTTCTTTGCTACTTTCTCTGATGCAAGCTTGAAGACTTCATCAAGATCATCCATTACGACATCCACCCAGCCTTGTTCATGCCTTGTATCAATCCTTGATTTATCAACTTCTGCGAAAATTCCGACAGCGCGAGCGATATTGGCAGCTTTAGGCTGTGCGCCACTCATTCCGCCAAGACCTGATGATACAAACGTAATTCCAGTCAGATCGCCATCGTCAGGAACGCCAAGATATTTTCGTCCTGCATTTAAAATTGTATTGAAAGTACCGTGGACGATACCCTGAGGTCCTATGTACATCCAGCCGCCTGCTGTCATCTGTCCATAGTTTGCAACACCCATTTCTTCTGCAATTTCCCAGTCCTTAATATTGTCATATTCACCTATCATTAAGGCGTTTGTTATTATTACCCTAGGTGCATCTGGTTTCGAAGGGAATAGCCCAACCGGATGTCCTGATTCTATAACGAGTGTCTGATCTTCGGTGAGTTCTCTCAAATACTTTTGAATCAATCTGTATTGGAGCCAGTTTTGGCAAACTGATCCTGTTTCACCATAGGTAACAAGTTCATAAGGATAGAGTGCAACCTCAAAATCAAGGTTATTATCCATCATAAGCTGAAATGCTTTGCCTGCTAGGCACTTGCCTTCGTACTCCTCAATCGGTCTTCCGTAAATTCTACCTTCGGGTCTATATCTATAGGCATAGATTCTGCCTCTTGTCTTAAGTTCTTCCAAAAACTCAAGTGCAAGCTTTTCGTGTAGCTCTTCAGGCACATACCTTAGAGCGTTTCTGAGTGCAAGTTTTGTCTGTTCAGTGGAGAGCCTGAACCCTCTATCAGGCGCACGCCTTATTCCTTCTTTGAAAGTCGGATAATCAGGCAATTTATTATCAAGCTTGATTGTCATTGATTCTCTTGCTGTTTTGTTCAATTCTGCGACATTTTCACGATTTGTATTCATAATAGACCTCCTAGATGGGCATCCTAATATGCTATTTTGTTCCTTGCTATATTTTAATGCTCATAAACTACTGCATTATCTTAACAATTAACTCTACTTACTTCAAATTTACGACCTGCTCAACATGTTTAAGGAAACTGCCGTCTTTGATCATCTCGTCAAATTTGACAAGTTCATCATGCATGATTATATCTTGATCTACAGGATCGCTCTTTTTCCTTATAAATTCATATGCGGCTTTGGTTACTGGTGAAAGCTGTTCAATTGTGTGCTCACCAATCTCATTTCTCAGCCAGATAGCCTGAGCTGCTGTCATTAACTCTATTCCAAGAACTTTCTGCGAGTTGTCCAGTATCAGTGCTGCTGTTCTCGCTGAAGTCGTTCCCATAGAAACATGGTCCTCCTGATTTCCTGAGCTTGGTATCGAATCCACTGATGCTGGATGAGCGTAAACCTTGCTCTCAGAAACCATTGAAGCTGCCGCATACTGTGCAATCATGAATCCCGAGCAGACACCGCCGTGTTTTGTTAGGAACCCCGGAAGATTTTCAGATAGTGCAGGATTTATCATTCTTTCAGATCTTCTCTCAGAAATGTTAGCGTATTCTGCAATTGCTATCTTCATAAAATCAAATGCCAACGCCATAGGCTGTCCGTGGAAATTGCCTCCAGAAATAACCTCATCTTCATCAGGGAAGACGATAGGATTGTCGGTTACGGCATTGATTTCCCTTGAAACTACATCATATACATAGCTGAGGGAATCTCTTGAAGCCCCATGAACCTGAGGCACACACCTTAGCGAATATGGATCTTGGACCTTGGTTTCTTGAACTCTCTTCGTGTTCTCACTGCCATCCAAAATCTTCAGAAGGTTATCGGCACAGTCAATCTGCCCTTGATGCCCACGCAAAATATGTATTTTGTGGTCAAATGCTTTGGTAATTCCATGAAGAGCTTCCATCGTCATTGCAGCTGCAACGTCTGCAATCTTTGTAAGCTGAATAGCGTCCCACAAAACATTGGCGCCAACGGCTGTCATCATCTGTGTTCCGTTGTTGAGAGCTAAGCCTTCTTTTGCTGCAAGTTGCACGGGCTCTATCCCCTCTTTTTTCATGGCTTCACTAGCGTCACATACTTCACCCTTGTAGGTTACCTTACCCATTCCGATAAGGCCGAGCGCGATCTGAGAAAGAGGTGCCAAGTCTCCCGAAGCTCCAAGTGAACCCTTCTCTGGCACTACAGGATGAATGCCTGCGTTAATCATATCTATTAGAGTTTGAAGTGTTTCGAGCCTGATACCTGAATTTCCTCTAGCCAAAGCGTTGCATCTTAGAAGCATTGCTGCTCTTACGTACTTTTCCTCATAGCCCTCGCCCATAGTGCAAGTATGGCTCATTATGAGGTTTTTCTGTAGGTCTGCAGTCTCCTCTTTGGAAATAAAAACATTAGAAAATTTGCCGAATCCAGTCGTTAGCCCGTAAATGACCTCCTCTGATTCCAGTTTATCTTCTATATATTTTCTCGCCTTCTTAACATTGACTTTGGCTTCGTCGGACAGTTCAACCTTTTCGCCATATCTTGAAACTTTAATGACCTGATCTAGAGTTAAATCTCTTCCGTTTATCTTTATCGTCATAATAACTTCTCCAATCCTTATGATTATCTAACTACCTTATATTATACCCTACTTAAAAAATTTTACTAGTAAATTCACTTTAGTTTGTGATAAATTTTAAAAAATTTCGTCAAAAGAACGGCTGATTTCCAACGGCTTCAGTTAAACGCGTTAAAGCATCCCATCAAGAAATCGCTGAACGTTTGAATGAACTTTTCGAATATGATAAAATGTACTAGCATAATATTGATTGAAAATCATCTAAAGTTTTGGAGGATTATTATGGAAAAAATAAATGTCAATTCAATGGAATTTACTGAAAAATATCACGATGAATTTAAGGAGTTCCTATCTAAACTCATTGCAATCCCAAGCGTTGTTTCCGAAGCTGAGGGCAATATGCCATTTGGAGCTGATGTAAATCGCGCACTCGAACTCGTGCTTGATGTTGCAAAGAAAGATGGATTTGAGGTTAAGAACGTAGATAATTACGGTGGCCATATAGACTTTCCGGGAGAAAACCAAGACAAGATAGTTGCTGTAGTTGGTCATCTTGATGTTGTGCCTTGTGGAGATCTCGAAAATTGGAAGACCAATCCATTTGAAATGGTTGAAAAGGATGGAAAATTCTATGGTCGTGGTGTTCTAGATGACAAAGGACCCCTTCTTGCAGCCTATTATGCAGTAAAGGCTCTCAAGGACACAGGTTTCAAGCCAAACAAAACAATTCGAATCATGCTTGGATGCGACGAAGAAACCGAATGGAATGGTATGACATACTATATGGAAAAAGAAAAACCTAACGTTGTATCGGGTTTTTCGCCTGATGCGGACTTTCCTGCCATTCACGCTGAAAAAGGCTGTGCACAGTTTCTTATTGAGAAAAAACTGTCTGCACATTCCTCAGATGGTATTTGCGTAAAATCCATGAAGGGTGGTACTGTTGCAAATGCAGTTGCTGACAAGGCAATAGCGGAATTTAAATATTTAGGTCTTAAGGATGGCAGCCTAAATTTTGATGATATCTACAAAAAAATACTTGCTTCGGCTAACTCTTTTGTTCCTTCAAAGGGATCAAATATCGAAAATTTTGATGGGGTGGAAGATCTAATTGAAGTTGAAAAAGGTAAAGAGGAAAACAGTATTTTGCTCACAGCTCACGGTGTATCTGCGCACGGATCAAGACCAAACCTAGGCTTAAATGCGATTTCACTATTGATGGACTTCCTCGGACAAATTGAAGGGGAACATCTATTATGCTCACAATCCTGCGATATTGTTGATTTTTATAACGATAGGCTTGGCTATCACTTTGATGGAAGCAAAATGGGTGTCGGATTTTCAGATGAACCATCTGGAAAATTGTCCTTAAATATTGGACTTGTTGATTGGAATGAGGAGAAGGTAAGTTATACGATAGACATAAGATATCCTGTAACAATAGACTTTCAGGATGTGTGCGACGGTCTATTAGAGGCCGTAGTGCCTGACGAATACAGGGTTTTGAATCTAAATCACATGAAACCGCTTTATAAGCCTGTTACTGATCCTTTAATTGAAACTTTAATGGCAGCGTATAAAGAGTTTACGGGAGATTTAGTGTGTAAGCCGATAGTAATTGGCGGCGGTACATACGCTCGAGCTGTTCCAAACACAGTGGCTTTCGGGCCTGTAATGCCAGGCCGAGAGGATATTTGCCACCAGCCTAATGAATATATCCATGCTGAAGATTTATATATGTCAATTAAAATATTCGCTCGTGCATTATACGAACTTTCAAAGTAATATGCTTTGAAAGTTCTTTTTAATTTGATTATGCTATGCCCATCGCAATCCTTTTACCGAAAAAAATTCCGAACAGGCATAGTGTTATACTTAGAATAATATAAACACCTGCTAAAATGTGCATGTCTTTTTCAAAGAGTTCTACGCTCTCAAGCGAAAAAGTCGAGAAAGTTGTAAATCCCCCGCAGACACCCGTCTTCCAAAATAGTTCCGTATTATGGGAAATTTCACCTCTTTCATTTATGGCTCCGACAATGAAGCCTATAAGAATTGCTCCTGCTATATTTATTATTAATGTATGAAGAGGGAATGTCATTTTCAGCGGTATTGCTCCGAGCGTGTATCTTAATACTGCTCCAAGAGCACCACCGAGCGCAACACATAGAAAATTCATATATATCTCCTTTGATCTATCAGTTATATTCCCTGATTTTGATTAACAAAAAAGCATAACTTTTTAATGCGATTAGAAAATTATGCTTTTTATTTCTTTATTATAGTCTTTTGTTTTATTTGTCTGCTACATAAGGCAACAAAGCAACGATTCTAGCTCTCTTAATTGCCTTCGTAACATCTCTTTGGTGAAGAGCACAAGTTCCTGTAACTCTTCTAGGAAGAATCTTTCCTCTTTCGGAAATAAACTTCTTTAGTTTTTCAACATCCTTATAGTCTATAGTTTGAGACTTATCAGCACAAAACTGACAAACCTTTCTTCTACGAGCACCTGTTGGTCGTCTCTTTTCCATGTCAATCTCCTCTCTAATTTTTTAGAATGGCAGATCGTCCTCAATCGCTTCAAAAGATGGTGGGATATCATCGCCTAGACCACTCTTATTCCCAAAATCTCCAGTTGCATCCGTCTGGTTTGCAGATTCTTGCGAGTTGTCAAAATTCTGTGCAAAACTATCATTGCTCTTAGCACCGCCACCTTGCTGGTATCCATATCCTTGGTTACCTTGAGGTCTATCTCCCCATTCGAGAAATTGTACCCTGTCTGCTATAACGTCGGTAGTATAAACCGTTTCTCCGTTTTTATTTTGATAGCTTCCTGTCTGTATGCGGCCTTGAATAGCTACAAGCCTTCCCTTTGCGAGATATTTCTCACAATTTTCCGCTTGTTTCCCAAATACAGTAATTCTAGGAAAATCCGCCTGTCGCTCGCCGCCTGACCTTGTTGGTCTGTCTACAGCAATGTTAAACGAAGTTACAGCCATCTGAGTTCCCGATGTGTATCTCAGTTCAGGATCTCTTGTAAGTCTTCCAATTAATACAACGCTATTCATATCAAACCTCCACTATTTCTCGTCTTTGTTTACGATTAAGTGTCTAATTACGTTGTCTGAAATTCGAAGTCTTCTATCTAGCTCCTTAGGTAAAGTTGGTTCTGCCTGAAAATCGATAACAGCATAATATCCTTCTGTTTTCTTTTCAATAGGGTATTCTAGTTTTCTAAGTCCCCAAATTTCAGTGTTTTTAACTTCACCTTCAGTTGAGATGATTTCCTTAACAGTTTCTACTGTTTTCTCCTTCATCTCATCATCTAGAGTAGGATCGACAATGAACATAATTTCATAGTTAATCATATCTTCACCTCCCTACGGTCTATCCGGCACCGCCTCTTGCGGTGCAGAGAATATGCACAAAATTGTGCTCATCTATTATACATCAGTTTTACGTTAATGCCAAGTGGAAATATATGTAAGATTCTCATTTCAATTTTAGTTGCCTACTTTAATTTGAATCTGCACTGTGATTTTTAACAGTAAATCCTATTCTATATTTCATTTGTGCTCCAATAGGTGTATTCTCAAGCATTGCTGCTAAAAGAACTGCAAGTATAATTCCCATGACAAACTGTCCTATGTTCCAAGGAATTGATCCAAGAGGCACTATCCAGTTACTGTACATTATAGATGCGGCAAAATAGTATCCAGCAACCATTTCAATTCCACCAAGAACCATCGCAAAAATCTTAATAAAGACTTGATTGCTAATAGCTTTTTCGAGTACAAATCCTACGATAAATGCCATTATAAATTTAATTCCAAGTGTCCACGGAATCCATGCAGGATATCCCCCAATTAAATCTCCCAAAGCAGATCCAACTCCAGCGGCTAATGCTCCTTGATTCTTTCCAAGTATTAGTACTCCTAAAAATATCATTGCATCTCCAAGATGAACATATCCCTCGGTCATTGGAACAGGAATTTTAATTATCATCGTTGCTACGCATATTAGTGCCATCACAAGTGCGGTAGTCACAATATTCTTAACCGTATAATTCGATGCTTGCATTTTTCTTTCCATTTTATAACTCCTAACTTTAATATTTTATATAATACCTTATTTAAGTATACTGTACCAACATTTTGCACCCTTTTAAATATACAAATCTTAATATTTTTTAATATACACTTTTGTATTGTAACCATTAGGATAAAAATGTTTTTCAACAAAAAAGCCCTGAAATACTGCAAAATGCAGTGTTTTCAAGGCTTTATTTATTGGTGCCCCCGAGGCGATTCGAACACCCGACGCACGGTTTAGGAAACCGACGCTCTATCCCCTGAGCTACGGAGGCAAAAGAATTTTCTCAAATTCTTTGAGTTAAATCGCTCTTTATGATACCACTTTTAGCTCTTTATTTCAAGCCTAAACCAAAGTTATCTTTTACTCTTGCCATAGTTTTCTCAGCAATTGCATTGGCTTTTTCTGCACCATCTTCCAGAATATCGATAAGCTCTTGCGACGATCTGATTTCATCAAATCTTTCCTTAATAGGTGCAAGTGCATCAACTGTTATCTCAACCAAGTCTTTTTTGAAATCGCCATATCCCTTACCCTCATACATTGCCACTATATCGTCAACTGTTTTGTCGGATAGTGCGCTGTAAATGTTAATAAGGTTTGATAGGCCTGGTTTTTCCTCTTTGTCGAATCTGATAATCCCCTCAGAATCAGTTGTCGCCTTCATGATGGATTTTTTGATTTTTGATGGTTCATCAAGAAGAGAAATCCTGCTGTGTATGTTTTCAGCTGATTTGCTCATTTTATTTGTAGGATCATCAAGAGACATAATTCTAGCACCTGCTTTTAAGTATCTGCCCTCAGGGACAACAAAAGTTTTCTTTCGTGTGTTATTAACTCTAATTGCCAAATCACGGCATAATTCAATATGCTGTTTCTGGTCTGTGCCTACTGGAACAACATCCGTATCATAGAGCAAAATATCTGCAGCCATGAGAACAGGATATGTAAATAGTCCTGCCGGAGCAGATGCTTTGTTGTGGGATTTCGCCTTAAACTGCGTCATTCTCGAAAGTTCCCCTGTGTATGAACTGCAGGTTAGAATCCATCCAAGTTCTGAGTGGCCAGGGACATCCGACTGTACGAAGACTATTGATTTCTTAGGATCAACTCCGACCGCAAGATAAAGTGCCGCCACATCAAGAATGTGTTTTCTAAGTTCCTTTGGATCCTGCGGTACAGTGATTGCGTGAAGATCAACTATGCAATATAGGCACTGGTACTCTTCCTGCAATTCGACAAACTGTCTCAATGCTCCAAGATAATTTCCTAGATGTATATTTCCTGTTGGCTGTACGCCTGAAAAGACTCTTTTCATATTTTCCCCTCAATTCTAATAACTGCATATGCAATTCACATTATCTGATTTAACTAACTCAGTTTAAGATTTTTTTAACTCTGCTCTAAATTGCTCCACCATGCTCCTTTCAGCACGTGAAACCGTCATTTGAGACACTCCTAATATTTTACCTATCTCTGCCTGAGATTTGTTGAAAATGAAGCGCTCTCTAAATATATATTTGTTTTGCTCGGTCATTTTATCGAGAACTTTTTCAATTATCTCTTTTGCCTCAAGCTGCTCATATCCTTTTTCGTCAAAACCAGTGTATTTCTCTAGAAATGCCGAATCTCCTTCGCCCGTCATATCATCAAACGTCTTGTCGAGGGAATATGTGCTGTAAGCTTTAGCGCCTTCCATCGCTTCAATAATCTGTTCATCGCTTAAACCTGTAAATTTAGCGATCTCTGGAATAGTCGGATTTTTGCCGAGCTCACTTGAGAGTTTTTCTCTGGCATCTTGAACTTTTGCAGAAATTTCTTTGAGACGCCTAGGCACCTTGAGACTCCACTGCTTATCCCTGAAATATTTTTTTATCTCTCCAAGAATAGTTGGTGTGGCAAAAGAGCTGAACTCAAAGCCCTTATCTGGATCAAATCTTTCCACAGCAGAAACAAGCGCAAGAGCACCTACTTGATATAAATCGTCGTACTCTACGCCCTTCCCGAGATACTTGCGAATTAAAATTTCTACCATATAGAGATGATCCTCCACCAGTTTATTCCTTTTCGCAATTGTCGGATTTGCCTTATATTCCTGAAATCCGTTAGTTTTTGCTGTCATGCCTTTTCACCATGGTAATATATTTTAATCCATCCTCGTTATTCCCAAATTCAAGTTCATCAACAAGAGATCTTATTATAAATATGCTTAAATCACCTTCTTTGGGACAATTCTTACATGGCTTATTTAATTTTTCTAGCTGATGCGATTCTGACAAATCAGTCACGGTAACCGTTATTTTGTTCTGTTCTAGTAAGCATGCCACTTCATATTCGTCAGAAAATCCTAAAGAACCGTGGCAGGATATATTTTTGCATGCCTCAGATACAGCTGTCTTAAGATCCTCACACTGCTCAACGTCAAAGCCCGCATTTGCAGCGACAGAACCTATAAAAAGCCTGGTGCCCTTAATGTATTCAGGCTTTCCTGGAATCTTCAAACTTAATTTGTCCATCTTCGTCCTTCTCCTGATTTGTATCATCCTCTTTGATCACCTTGGCCATCGCAACAATATTTGCGTCATCATCGACCCTCATGATCTTAACACCCTGCGTTGATCTGCTTAGTTTAGAAACTTCTTCTGCTCTAATTCTAATAATTATACCATCTGAATTGATTAGAAGTATTTCATCATCTTCGTCTACAACCTTGGCGCCTATTAGCTCTCCTGTCTTTGAGAACTTGCTCTTGTTATATGTAAGAACGCCCTTTCCACCTCTTGCCTGAATAGTATAGTCTTTAACTGGTGTCCTCTTTCCATATCCGTTCTGAGTTACGACAAGTATCTCTTTGTCATTCTCCAAAATATCCATATCAACAACGGTGTCCGCCTTATCGAGTTTAATTCCTCTTACGCCCGCTGCGATTCTTCCCATGCTCCTTACGTCTTTTTCTGAGAATGAGATACACTTGCCTTTCCTTGTAACGAGAATAATGTTATCGTCGCCACAAGTTTCTCTAACGCCAATTAAACTGTCATCATCTTTCAAATTGATTGCTATTAGACCGTTTTTCCTATTTGTATCAAATTGCGACAAAGCAGTTTTCTTGATTGTTCCATTCTTTGTAACCATTATCAAATAGTTCTCATCGTCAAATTGCGATACTGGAATTATAGCAGTAATTCTCTCCTTCTGCATCAGATTTAAAAGATTTACTGCAGGTGTCCCCTTTGCCGTCCTTGATGCCTCAGGTATCTCATAAGCCTTAAGTTTATGCACCTTACCTGTATCTGTAAAGAACAATAGGTAGTCATGCGTTGAGGTCATAATCAAATCTTTAACAAAATCATTTTCTCTTGTCGTTATTCCTGTTATTCCCTTCCCACCTCTTCTCTGGGCTTTATAGGTATCTGCCGGAACTCTTTTGATATATCCAAGATGTGTAAGCGTAACAGCCACACTCTCTTCTTCTATCAAATCTTCATCATCGAATTCGTCTTCGGCTGCAACTATTTTGCTGCGACGGTTATCGCCGTATTTTTCTCTAATTTCCTGAAGTTCTTCTTTGATAACTCCCATGAGCAAGGTTTCGTCTGACAAAATAGCTTTAAAATATGCTATTTTTTCCATCAATTCAGCATACTCTTTTTCGATTTTCTCGCGCTCAAGACCTTGAAGCCTTGCAAGCCTCATGTCCAAAATAGCCTGCGCCTGAATATCTGAAAATCCAAATCTTTCAATCAGCTTCTCCTTTGCATCGTTGTAACTTGCCCTAATTATTTTGATGATTTCGTCAATATTATCAAGTGCAATTCTATATCCTTCAAGTATATGAGCCCTTGCTTCTGCCTTCTTTAAATCAAACTGTGTTCTTCTTGTAATTATCTCTTTTTGGAAGTTCAGATATTCACTGAGTATATCGTAAAGATTTAAAATTTTTGGCTCACCATCTACAAGTGCGAGCATGATCATGCTATAGCTGAATTGTAACTGCGTATGCTTATAAAGCCTATTTAGAGTAATTTGCGGATTTGCATCTCTCTTAAGCTCTATTACTATCCTCATACCCTTACGGTTGGACTCATCTCGTATGGCAGAGATACCATCAACTCTCTTATCTTTAACCAGTTCGGCAATCTTTTCAATGAGTCTTGCTTTATTAACCTGATAAGGAATTTCAGAAACAATTATCTGGTATTTACCACCCTTTGTTTCCTCAATCTCGCACTTTGCACGAACCTGAACCTTGCCTGTTCCTGTTTTGTATGCCTGTCTTGCACCCTGTCTTCCAAGTATATGTGCTCCTGTCGGAAAGTCTGGAGCCTTAACAATTTTAATAAGGTCATCTACTGTTGCATCTTTTTTATCTATGAGCAAAATAGTAGCATCGATAACATCCCTTAGGTTGTGAGGTGGTATTGACGTTGCCATACCTACTGCGATTCCGTTTGAACCATTTACCAAAAGATTTGGGAATCTACTTGGAAGCACAACCGGTTCTTCTTCTTCCTCATCAAAGTTAGGCATGAAGTCGACTGTTTCTTTTTCTATATCTCTAAGCATCTGCAATGCAAAAGGCGTCATTCTAGCCTCTGTATACCTCATTGCCGCAGCGCCATCTCCATCTACAGAACCAAAGTTTCCGTGGCCATCAACAAGCATATATCGTATTGAAAAGTCTTGAGCCATTCTAACCATCGCATTATATATAGAACTGTCTCCATGAGGATGGTATTTACCCATTACCTCTCCGACAATTCTTGCCGACTTCTTAAAAGGCTTATCTGGCGTAACTCCAAGTTGACTCATTCCGTAAAGAATACGTCTATGTACTGGCTTTAAACCATCTCTTACATCAGGTAATGCACGTCCTACAATTACACTCATTGCGTAATCTATGTAAGATTTCTTCATTTCTTCATGAATTTCGTGCTGTATCATCTTTGTATCTTCTACAAGTGTTGACATCTATAAATCTCCAATTCTCCTTAAAAATCTAAGCTTGCGTATTTTGCATTTTCTTCGATAAATTTCTTTCGTGGTGGAACCTTATCTCCCATAAGCGTCGTAAAGATTTCATCCGCAGCCGTTGCATCATCAAGTGTAATTTGAATTAACGTCCTGTGATTATAATCCATTGTAGTCTCCCATAGCTGATGGAAGTCCATTTCTCCAAGACCCTTATATCTCTGTATCTCAGCCTTTCCTGGCTGCTCATTTAACTGTTCCATTAGCCTATCTTGCTCTTTTTCCGAATATGTATAATACGTCTTCTTTTGTTTAACAGTCTTAAACAAAGGAGGTTGCGCAGCATAAACATGCCCATTTTCAATAAGCGGTGTCATGTATCTATAGAAGAATGTCAGTAATAACGTTCTGATATGCGCTCCGTCAACGTCGGCATCTGTCATGATTATTATTTTGTGATATCTCAACTTATCAATATCAAAATCATGCCCTATACCACATCCGAATGCTGTAATCATATTTTTGATTTCGTCGGAATTTAATATTTTATCCAGCCTTGCTTTTTCAACGTTGAGTATCTTTCCTCTAAGTGGAAGTATTGCCTGTCTTATTCTATCTCTACCCTGTTTTGCAGAACCTCCGGCTGAATCTCCCTCGACTAAGAAAATTTCCGAAAGTTTTGGATCTTTTTCTGAGCAATCCGCTAATTTACCAGGAAGAGACATGCTATCAAGTGCACTTTTTCTCCTTGTTAGATCCCTCGCCTTTCTAGCTGCTTCTCTTGCATTTTTTGCCTTAATACATTTTTCAAGGATATTCTTAGCCTGGTTTGGATTTTGTTCTAAAAATGCTGCTAAATACTCATTTGTAGCCGTCTCAACAAAACCCTTCATCTCACTGTTTCCAAGTTTTGTTTTAGTTTGTCCCTCAAATTGTGGATTTGTAAGTTTGACTGAGATAATAGCCGTTAATCCTTCTCTAATATCTTCTCCAGCTAGATTATCATCGTTATCCTTTAGAAATTTATTTTTTCTTGCATAATCGTTGAAAACTCTTGTTAATGCAGATTTAAAACCTGATAAATGATAACCTCCTTCAGGTGTTGCAATATTATTTGCATAAGCCTGAATCATCTCGTTATATTTATCTGTGTATTGCATTGCAATTTCAACTTCTCGTTCAGTTTCTGACACCTCAAAATATATTATGTCAGGGTGGATTGTCTCTTTGTTGATATTAATATGCTTAACAAATTCCTTTATTCCACCTTCGTAATGAAAAACGTCCTTCCTACCTTTTTCTCTTTCATCTTTGAGTGTTATATTAACGCCCTTGTTGAGAAAAGCCATTTCCCTAAATCTATGCTGGAGGGTACTATAATCAAATTCAACTTCATCAAAAATATCAGGATCCGGCCAAAAAATAGTGGTTGATCCAGTTTTCTTTGATTCTCCTATTTCGTGAAGTTTTTCAACAGTTCTTCCTTTTTCAAATGCAAGCATATATATCTTGCCATTTCTTTTAATTTCAACTTCCATTCTAGTCGAAAGAGCATTTACAACAGAAGCTCCAACACCATGAAGTCCTCCTGAAACCTTATATCCTCCTCCACCAAATTTACCACCTGCATGGAGCACAGTATGAATAACTTCAACAGCAGGAATTCCCATCTTAGGATGTTTATCAACTGGCATTCCACGACCATCATCTTCAACCTTTATTGAATTATCCTTTTGAATGGTAATTTTGATATTCTTGCAATATCCTGCAAGTGCCTCATCCACACTATTATCAACAATTTCATAAACGAGATGATGCAATCCTTTGGTACCTGTACTTCCTATGTACATTCCCGGTCTTTGTCTTACAGCTTCAAGCCCTTCAAGAACCTGAATCTGCGAAGCACCATATTCATTTGTAACTTTTTGTTCTGTCATTACTGTCCCCTTCTATTACTTTTCCATTTTTTATAAAAATTTTGTTCACGCCTTTTAATCTTGCGATAATATCATTTGAAAGTTCTGTTGCTGTTATAAAAATTTGATTATTTTCAAGTGTTTTAATAAGATATTCTTGTCTATTCAAATCAAGTTCACTCATTACATCGTCAAGCAACAAAATAGCTGACTCTCCTGTTTCTTCCTCTATTAAAGAAAGCTCGGCAAGTCTTACAGATAATGCACATGTCCTTTGTTGACCCTGTGATCCATATCTTCTGACATCTATTTTGTTGATTAAGAATTCTATATCATCTCTGTGAGGTCCCCTTGAAGTTACAGCATTTTTGCTATCTTTGTAAAAATCATCTTTTAAAATTTTCTCAAATTCTTCTTTAGATTCTGGATCTATGCTAGGTTTATATATTAATTTAATTTTTTCTTTTCCAGATGTAATTCCTGAATGAATTTTTTCAACATATGTTTGTAATTTTTCTATAAATTCTTTTCTATATTTTATGACATCATATCCATAATTAGATAACTGCTTATCAAGCACATTTATCAGTAATTCATCTATATTTTCTTCTTTTAAGTAATTGTTCCTTTGAAACAAGGTTTTTTTGTAATTATTAAGATTATCTAAGTATATAGGAGATATTAAAGATAATTCTCTGTCGATGAATTTTCTTCTTTTTTCAGGCTCTTCTTTAACAATTTTTAAATCTTCAGGTGAAAACATCACCACAAGCATATTATCGCATAATTCAGAAATTTTTTTTAATTTTACTCCATCTTTCTTTATTTCCTTATCTCCATTTTTACGAAGAATTATGGAAATCTCAAGATTGTCATCATATTTATGAGCATTCGCTTTGATTATAGATGTTTCTTCACCAAAATTTATTACATCTCTATCTTTTACAGGTTTGAATGAACGCCCCATCGATGTGTAATATATTGATTCAAGTAAATTAGTTTTGCCTTGAGCATTATCACCTAGAATAAGATTTATATTTTTATTAAAATCTAATTCTAAATTATTATAGTTTCGAAAATTTTTCAGTTCTATCGATTTTAAAAACATTTATTTAACTCTAACTGGAAGAACCAAGAATAGATAGTCATCTCCATCAATAGGTGTTACAACACAAGGAGTAACAGGTGAATTAAAGTATAACATAATTTCGTCGTCTTCTATAACTTTCAGAATATCTATCAAGTATTTTGCATTAAATCCTATTTCTATATCCTGACCCGTTTTTTCTATCATAACTTCCTCAACTACGCTTCCTTCTTGTGATTTTGAGGAAATTTTCATATTTTGATCTTTTATATTTAATTTTATTAAATTATTTTGACCTTCAATTGTAAATATAGATGCTCTATCAATAGCTTCATTTAAACTTTTTCTATTTAATTTTACATGTATACTGCTTTCTGTAGGAACCATTTCATTATACTGAAGAAATTCGCCATCTATTATCCTTAAATTAACTTCGTTATTTCCTATAAGAGCAGCTAAGCTTTTTCCATTTTTCTTAATTTTTATAATATCTGATTCATCTTGAGAATCGTTTATTATCTTTGATAATTCACCCATTATTCTTGCAGATATTACAAATTTTTGTTCGCTATCAATATTAGTAACAGCCTTATTTATAGCCATTCTATACCCATCAATTGCAACCATCTTAAGATATTCTTTGTTCATTTCTATCAAAATGCCGCTTATTATTCCTCTTGTTTCATCTGGATGAGCAGCAAATTGTGTTCTTCTAATAAGCTCTTTAAATGTTTCTTTGTGAAAACTGATAGCATCATCAAAATTTTCCCTATAAATACTTGGAAATTCATCTGGTGAAATGCAAATAATTTCAAAATCTGTATTAAGGCATTTAATTTCCATCTTATTGCTATCATCTACAATAAATTCTATATCAGCTGAGGGTAATTTTCTTATTATATCTGTAAATATTTTAGCATTTACAACTATTTTTCCATTTTCAGAAGAATCAACTTTCATTTTTCTTATTACTGAAATATCAAGATCGGATGCTGTCAGAGTTAGCATTCCATCTTCTACTTCAAGAAGAATACCCTTAAGAATAGGCATTGTTGTTCTTGTAGATATTGCCTTTGAAATTATATTTAATGATTTTGATAATTTAATTTGATTACAAGAGAATTTCATTCGTAACTCCTTTATTTTATATTTTATTATTTGTAGTTGTAGTAGTAGGTTATGTGGATAATATGGATAACTATCAATACACCCTTAATTCTAACATTTTTTATCCACAAAAGATAAGGATAAGTTTCCACATTTGATATTAATAAATTTTAAAATTTTGACTTATGTAAGAAAACATCTTAAATAATTTTATCGTTCTTTAGATTTTTCAATTAATAAATCTACAATTCCCTTAAGTGTTTCATCATCCTTTATTTTTTTTTGGATTTTTTCATGAGCATGTATAACTGTTGAATAATGTCTACCACCGAAACATCTTCCTATTTTAGGCAGAGAATAATCTGTAATTTCTCTAGAAATATACATTGCAATTTGTCTAGGATATGCAATTCTATTAGTTCTCTTTGCTCCTTCCATTTCATCAAGGCCGATGTCAAAGTGATTGCACACAATCTGCTTGATTTTTTCTGGAGTAGGAAGTACAGATTTAGATGTAACAATATCTTTTAAAATGTCGTTTGCAAATGTAACATCAATATTTCTATTAAGAAGAACTGAAAAACTTATAATTCTATTAAATGCACCCTCAAGGTTTCTAATATTATCTGTTATACTTTCTGCTACAAGTTTAATTACGTCATAAACATCATCAGTAATTTCAATACCTTTACTTTCAGCTTTTTTCATAAGTATTGCTATTCTTGTTTCATAATCCGCAGGTTGGATATCAGCCATCATCTTCCAAGCAAACCTGGATCTAAGCCTTTCATCAAGTCTTGTAAGTCTTTGGGGCGGCCTATCGCTTGAGATTATTATTTGTTTTTCATATTTATATAACTCATTGAAAGTGTGGAAAAATTCTTCTTGAGTTGTATCCTTGTTTTCTAGAAATTGAATGTCATCTATTAACAAAACATCAGCCTTCCTGTATTTTCTTTTGAATTCATTCATTTTGTTTTGTTTTATGGCATGAGTACATTCATTTGTAAATGTTTCAGAAGTAACATATATTACATTTAATTCTGGTCTTGTTTCTTGAATATAGAGGCCAATAGCATTTATTAAATGAGTTTTTCCAAGTCCGGATTTTCCGTAAATATATAGTGGATTGTACGCTTGAGAAGGATTTTCAGCAACAGCGTGAGCAGCAGCACATGCGACCTTATTGCAGGATCCTTCTACAAAATTATCAAATGTATATGAAGGAATGAAATATTCGTCATAAGCTTTTGAATAAGGTTCTATTTTTAAAACATCAAAATTCCCAACATTGCTACTTCTTTTTAAATGTTGGTTACTATTATTACCATATTCACTTTTGTGCTTTGTAATAACCTTATAAGCAGTTCCAGTTTGCTTTTGAATAATTGATTCAAGTCTTATTTTGTACCTATTTACAATATCTAAATCGATATTATCGGGAACTTCAAGATAAAAAATAAATATATCTTCATCTATGCAATTTAATGTAACAGGTTTAATAAAAGTTTCATAGCTAGGTGACGGAATCAATTCTTTAAGATTATCTTTAACGCGAATCCATACGCTGTTTGGTTCAGATATCATTCTCTACATTCACTTCCTATAAATCTTATATTAGTATTTTACAAAAAATATGGATAAATTGCAATATTCCTAAGTTATCCACACAAAACAGAAAAAATAAGAATTATCCACATATAAATTAGAACAAAATACGCTTGAAACGCAGTCTAAATTAGAGTTATTAACATAATTAACATAGGTTTATAAACACAATGTGGATAAATATTTTATTAATTTTTATTTTAAAAAAGTTAATATTTTTTAGAGTTAATCTATTTTGTTATGTTTTTAATAAGACCTATCAAACATAATATGGCTAAATATTATTTATTATCAGCAAAATATCTAAAATTACAAAAATTTGACTTAGGAGGGGTATACGAGTATAATATTAGGGCGCATATTGTAATTTAGATTGCGCATATCATATATTTAGAAATTTTGGAGGAAGAAAATGAAGAGAACTTATCAGCCTAAAAAGAGGCAGAGACTAAAGGAACACGGTTTTAGAAAAAGAATGAAGACTAAGAACGGCAGAAATGTTCTTAAGAGAAGAAGAGCAAGAGGAAGAAAGAAGCTTACTGCATAATATAATGTTAAAGAAAACAGTTTTGCGAAATAAAAAGGATTTTTCTAGGATTTATAGTAAAGGTAAATCTATAGGGGACAGATATGTTGTTTTGTTTTTTAAGAAAAACAATCAAAATTATAGTCGAACAGCCTTTTTAGCAAGCAAAAAAGTTGGAAATAGCGTAAAGAGGAATAGAGCGCGAAGGCTTATGAAGGAAAGTATTAGACTTCTCGATTTCAAGCTGCCATGCGGTTATGACTATATTTTTATAGCAAGAAATACTATAAACGGTAGGTCGTATAGCGATGTGAGTCGTTCTGTTAAATCAGCAATTAAGAGGAGTGGAATTCTAAATGAACAAATTTAGTTTTAGAAAATTAACCTGCTTACCTCTTATTATAATAATAAGATTTTATCAAATCTTCATATCGCCTCTTACACCTGCAACATGCAGATTTTATCCAACTTGTTCAACTTATTTTTTGCAAGCATTAAGAAAGTATGGACTTATCAAAGGAACGTATTTGGGAATGAGGAGAATACTAAGATGTCATCCTTGGAATCCAGGTGGATACGATCCTTTGAAATAACGGAGGAAGTTTATTAAATGGCGAAAATATTTGGAATTATGTCAGCTCCACTAGGACTTGTCATAAGCCAGCTATACAACATTATTGGTAACTATGCAATTACTCTTATAGTGATTACAGTTGTCATTAAAGTTTTGCTTTATCCTTTGTACAAAAAGCAAATCATGTCTATGGCGAGCATGGGCGATTTGCAACCACTTATGAAGGATATTCAGAACAAATATGCTAACGATCCTGTTTTGATGAGAGAAAAAACTGCAGAGTTATATAAAGAACATGGAGTAAATCCAGCAGGCGGTTGTTTACCTATGGTAATCCAGATGATTGTTATCATGGGACTTTTTGGACTTTTGAGAAACCCTCTTTTGTATATAAAATCAGATAAAATGATTTTTGCAATACATGAGAGTTTTTTGTGGATCAAGGATCTTAGCCAACCGGATTTATGGGTTCTTCCAATAATGGCAGGAGTTGCAACCTTCTTTGCTTTCTTCATACAAAACAAAGTAGGTACGCCGGGAACACAGATGGCGGGCGGTGGAATGCAAAAGATAATGATGTTTGTATTCCCGCTTATGATTGTCTGGCTAGCAAGATCATACCCGGCAGGTTTGGCAATTTACTGGTTCATGAGCCAGTTTATTCAGATATTCTACAATATCAGATTTGCTAAATTAAAAAATGAAATGAGAAACAAGAGAAAATTTAAGAAAGCGTAACAGAAATTAAAATAAATTTATAATATTTTAAAGATAGGAAATAAAATGGAATTTGTTGAAAAGTGGGGCACAGATGTTGATACAGCTGTAGATTTAGCCCTTGATGAACTCAAAACGACTAGAGATAAGGTTGATGTTGAAATATTAGAAGAGCCATCTAGAGGGTTTTTTGGCATCGGATCTAAGCTTGCTTTGGTCAGGGTTAAGGTAAAGGAAGAACCTAAGAAGGAAGAGCCAAAAAAAGAGAAACCTAAGAAAAGCGAACCAAAAAAAGCAGAAAAAACTGCCAAACAAAACAATAAGCAAAGTCTTGATAAACCTCAGAAAAAAACCAATACTAAAGATGAGATCGATCAAGATAATAGAAACACAGAACCTGTTCAAAACGATGTTCCAAAGGAAGAAAAAAATAAAGATACATCTTCTATAGATGTTATACTTGCAGAGAAGGTACCTTATCCAGAAGAAAATATTGCAGTACCATTCCTAAGGGATGTTACCGAAAAGATGGGAATAGATTTGGAATTTACTCCTTATAAAGCTAATGATTACATATTTATTGACATATCAGGCAAGGATACAGGCACTATCATTGGAAAAAGAGGACAGACACTGGACTCAATACAGTATCTTACAAATCTTGTACTAAATAAAAATGAAGAAGAATATCAGCGAGTAATACTTGATGCTGAAAACTATAGATCTAAAAGAGAGAAGACTTTGGAGCAGCTTGCACATAGACTTGCCGGGAAAGTGATAAGAACAGGACGAACTCAGAAACTTGAGCCTATGAATCCTTATGAAAGAAAAATTATTCACACAGCACTTCAAGATGATCAAAGAGTAACGACAAGAAGTGAAGGCAAGGACCCATATAGAAGGGTTATAGTAGAGCTTAAATAACAATTAACCCGCAGATTTTGCGGGTTTTTTAATAAGAGGAAAAATGAGAAAATTATATGATGATAGCGATACAATAGCGGCAATTTCAACCCCTATAGGCGAGGGAGGAATTGGGATCGTTAGGCTGTCTGGAGACAAATCTCTTGAAATCTTATCAAAGATTTTTGACCCTGTAAATCCAAAATTAAAGAACAAAGTTGAGGGCAGAATAATGCTTCCGAGCAGATTTATGACCTATGGGAAAATATACGATAAAGATCAGAATCTAATTGACGAAGCACTCGTATCATATATGAAACCTCCAACGACTTATACAGGCGAAGAAACTGTTGAAATAAACTGTCACGGCGGCATAGTTCCGCTTCGAAACATCTTGAATACCGTTATAAGCCTTGGTGCCCGTCCCGCAGAAAAGGGAGAATTCACCAAGCGCGCTTTTCTAAATGGCAAACTGGATCTAGCACAGGCGGAAGCAGTTATTGATTTGATATCGGCTAAAACCGATATGTCATTTAACGTTGCAATGAGTCAGCTTCAGGGTCGCCTTTCAGAACACATACGATTGATACGCGGCTATTTTGTTGACCTACTTGTTCAAATAACCGTAAATATCGACTATCCAGATGAGGACATTGAAGAACTCACATACTCAAGCATTCTCAAAGAATTGCACAAAATAGCTGGCTGTCTCAAGGAACTATCGGCATCTTCGGAAAAAGGCAGAATCCTTCGAGAAGGGCTAAGGGTCGCTATTGTCGGTAAGCCGAACGTCGGCAAGTCATCGCTGTTGAATGCACTTTTGTATGAGGATAGGGCTATAGTAACGGATATTCCAGGTACTACTAGGGATATTATTGAGGAAAGCCTTGATGTTCGGGGCATTCCGGTTGTTATCACAGATACTGCAGGCATTAGAGATACGGAGGATCTGGTCGAGAAGATCGGTGTTGAGCGATCGAAGATGTCGATTGAGGGTGCAGATTTAATATTTTTTGTATTGGATGCTGGACGTGGCATCGATGCTGAGGATAGACAGATTTTTTCTCATATTCGAAATAGGGATCATTTTATCCTGATTAATAAAAATGATATGGATGACAAAGTGCTTTCTACAAAAGAGGTTGGTGAGCAGTTTGGTGAGGCGGCGACTGAGGTATCGGCTATTAACGATGCCGGAATTAAAGAGATAGAAACATTGATTGTGGATTTTGTGGACAGCAAATCATCGGGATTTAGTAACTCACAGAATTTCTTGATTTCTAATGCAAGGCACAAAAAGATTATTGACGATAGTATAAAAACTATTTCGGATGCAATCTCATCGACAGAGTCTTTTGAACCACTTGAAATTATTGAAATCGATGTTAATCACGCTTATGAGCTTTTAGGTGAACTCATTGGTGAAACAGCAACGGGAGACATCATCGATAAGGTATTTGAAAGATTTTGTTTAGGTAAGTAAGCACGCTTGCATGATAAAAGGTAAATAGAGATCTATTTGAAAAGTTTAGAGGTCTAATTATATGAACAAATCAGAATGTATTTCAGAGAAGACAGAAAATATGTCTAGTAAAGATATGAATCAAAAAGAAGAGAACCTTATGGATAGATTCGATGTTATCGTCGTTGGTGCGGGGCACGCAGGATGTGAAGCTGCGTTAGCTTCCGCGCGTATGGGACTTAAGACCTGTCTTTTTTCGATGAACCTAGAGGCAATCGCGATGATGCCGTGCAACCCTTCAATTGGAGGCACAGGAAAGGGCCATTTAGTTAGAGAAATTGATGCACTTGGTGGCGAAATGGGCATTAATATTGATAAATCCTTTATTCAAAGCAGAATGCTTAATACTTCAAAGGGACCGGCGGTTCATTCTTTGCGTGCGCAGGCCGACAAAGCACTTTACCATACGGAGATGAAAAAAACGCTTGAGAAACAGGAGAATCTTTTCCTCAAGCAGGCTGAGATTGTTGAACTTCTTGTGGAGAATGGAAATGTCAAGGGTGTCGTTACGCAGACTCATAGCATATACGAAGGCAAGGCAATTGTTTTGTGTACTGGCACATTTTTGCGTGGCAAAATATTTATTGGGAACTCCTCGTATTTTAGCGGGCCTAATGGGCTTTCTCCATCAATGTTACTTGCTGACAATCTAAAATCCATTGGAATTTCAACGCGTAGGTTCAAAACAGGCACGCCTGCAAGGTGTCTTTCTTCGTCACTAAATTTTGAGGAGATGTCAGAGCAGAAGGGAGACGAGGAGATTGTACCGTTTTCATTTATGAACGATTCATTGGAAAAAAATCAGATTTCGTGCTGGCTTACATATACAAATGAGAAAACGCATGACATTATTAGACGTAATTTTCACAGATCTGCTCTATTTGGTGGAGAAATTGAAGGAATCGGAGCAAGATACTGCCCGTCGATAGAAGATAAGGTAAATCGATTCGCAGATAAGCAGAGACATCAAACCTTTATTGAGCCTGAAGGTCTTGATACAGAGGAGATGTACATCCAGGGCATGTCAAGCAGTCTTCCAGAGGATGTTCAGTATGATTTCTATAGAACAATACCAGGGCTCGAGGATTTGATTATTACTAGACCGGCATATGCGATTGAGTATGATTGTATTGATCCAATTGATCTAAAGCCATCTCTTGAACATATGAACGTAAGAGGGCTATTTTGTGCTGGACAGTTTAATGGTAGCTCGGGTTATGAGGAGGCGGCAGCGCAGGGTCTTATAGCAGGAATTAATGCAGCGCAGTTCGTAAAAGAAAAAAATCCACTTGTTTTGAAAAGAAACGAGGCTTATATTGGCGTTCTAATCGACGATCTCGTGACAAAAGGTACTAATGAACCTTACAGAATTATGACCAGCAGAGCGGAATATAGGCTTATTCTGAGGCAAGATAACGCTGATACACGTTTGACTGAGCTTGGATACCAGATTGGATTAGTTAATAATGATAGATATCAAAAATATCTTCAAAAAAAGAAAAATGTCGAGAATGAGATTAGAAGACTTGAAAACACTAGTATTAAGCCTTCAGTAGCGAACAAAATAATGGAAGAAACTGGGAATGCGCTAGTTTCAGGTTCTATTTTACTTTCGGAGATGTTGAAGAGACCTAAGATTACATATGCGATGATGGCATCGATACTAGATGATAACTCCATTGAATGGCCAAGCCTAACAAGGCACGAAAAAATGGAAGTTGAAGTAAGTATCAAGTATGCAGGATATATTAACAAACAATTAGCTCAGGTTGAGAGATTTAAAAAACTTGAAAACAAGAAGTTGGATATATATATTGATTACTCTAAAATAGAGGGACTGAGAATAGAAGCTGCTCAGAAACTTGATGCGATAAAACCAATTTCTCTAGGTCAAGCGTCAAGGATTTCGGGTGTCTCTCCTGCTGATATAAATGTTTTAATGATATGGTTAAGCAAAAAGAGGAGAACCAAAAATGAAGAATAACTCTTCAGATAACATTCAAAAACTTATTGATTTTTCAACACAAACAGGCATTCCAATAAGTTTTGAGGATGCTGAAAAGCTAGTTATATATATGAACTATATATTGGACCGCAATCAGCATATAAATCTAACAGCAATAATGGACGATGAAGAATTTATCAAAAAACATTTAATCGATTCCATGATAATTTCAAAGCTACCAGAATTCACTAAGTCGGAAACAGTTATTGATATAGGTACTGGTGCAGGTTTTCCGGGGATTCCTCTCGCAGTTTTGGCTAAACAAAAGAACTTCTTACTTGTTGATTCGCTTCTTAAAAGAATAAAAATTGTAAATGAAGGGATTGATCTTATACAATTAAATAATGCTTCTGCAGTACATGCAAGGGGAGAGCGTTTATCGTTGAGTCATCCTTTCGAAAATGGTGCTGACCTTGTGATTGCAAGGGCTGTAGCAAATATGAGTAAACTTGCAAAATATACTCTGCCCAATGTAAAGATGAGCGGCTTCCTTGTTGCATTGAAAGGACCGAGTATTGAAGAAGAACTTCAGGAAGCGAAAGAAACTATAAAAAAACTCGGCGGTGAAATTATCAGGGTGCAAGATTTATCTTTTGGCGAGTTAAAACACAATGCAGTCATTTGTAAGAAAATAAGATAGCTTTCCTCTAGTTTTTAGCAATAGAGGACTTAATGTTTCACGTGAAACAATTTATCTAGTTGTAATATCTAGAAAGAGCATTTTTGTGGCAAAAATAAGGGATTTGTAGTATAATTAAGGATAGTATTTGTTTTAGGAGGATAGTGTTTTGGGCAAAGCAATAGCAATATTTAATCAAAAGGGCGGAGTAGGGAAAACCACAACTAATATTAATTTGGGAGCCTGCTTGGCTATGAAGAATAAGAGAGTATTGATGCTGGACATAGATCCTCAAGGCAATAGTACAAGCGGAGTGGGGATTTCAAAGCGAGATCTAGATTATACAGTTTATGAACTTTTAATTGATAACAATTTTAAGACGAAAAATGCTATCAGAGGCACTTCTATCAAGGGCCTTGATATCATCCCTGCTAGCGTTGATTTAGCAGGCGCTGAGATTGAACTGGTTGCTCTTGAGGGAAGAGAACAAAGGCTAAAGAATGCAATTGAACAGGTTCGAGATGATTATGATTATATCTTTATTGATTGTCCGCCTTCTTTAGGATTGCTTACGATTAATTCACTTACTGCTGTTGAAAGTGTTTTGGTGCCAATTCAGTGTGAATTTTATGCTCTTGAGGGTGTTAGTCAGCTTGTAAATACAATAGATTTGATTAAAAAGAATCTAAATAAAAATCTCGAGATCGAAGGTGTAATTTTAAGTATGTTCGATGGTAGGACCAATCTATCTGCACAGGTTGTACAAGAAGTGAAAAAATATTTTGGTTCAAAAGTCTATTCTACTGTCATACCAAGGAATATAAGACTTGCAGAAGCTCCAAGTTATGGTATGGCTATAACTGAATATGATCCTAAATCAAAGGGTGCCGAGGCATACATGGATTTTGCAAATGAGTTTTTGGAATGGGAGGCGGAGCGTAATGAAAAATAAAAAAGGAGGTCTTGGCAAGGGTCTTGATGCTCTTTTTGACAACAGAGCTCCCATTGTTGAATCTTCACAAAATATAAATCCGGATTTTTTGGATGAAAAAGATTCAACTTCGATTGATAAGGTAATGTATATAAATATAAATGACATAAAACCTAACGATAATCAGCCCCGCAAGCACTTTAATGAAGATAAAATTCAAGAATTGGCTTCTTCAATTATAGAACATGGAATTATTCAGCCACTTGTTTTAAGGAAGATTGATAATGAAAGATATGAAATAGTTGCTGGTGAGCGAAGATGGCGAGCTGCAAGAGCAGCTGGTCTAGAGAAAGTCCCATCAATAATCAGGGATTTTACCGATGAAGAAAATATGGTAATCGCTATCATTGAAAATATGCAAAGGGAAGACCTGAATTCCATTGAAGAGGCTGAAGGGCTTAGGCAAATGATAGAAACATATGGGTTTACTCAGGAGGAAGTAAGTCGAAGCGTAAGCAAGAGCAGGCCGTATATTACAAACGCCTTAAGACTTTTAAAACTACCTCATAACATACAGGAGAAACTTGCAAATGGACAGATTTCACCAGGTCATGGGAGAGCTCTTCTGGCAGCAAAGGATAAACAATATCAAGAAAAACTATGCAATAGAATTATAAATGAAGGTCTATCTGTAAGAAAAACAGAAGAACTAGCGAATAACTTTAAGACTAAAAAGACTGAAAAGCGTAAAGCAATTAAGGATGCTAATGTTTTGCAGGTCGAGAGAGAACTAAAAGAAATATACGGAACAAAAGTTTCTATATCAACCAAGGGCAAGAAGGGGATATTACAGATTGAATACTATGGAAATAATGAGTTGAATAGACTTATCGACCTTCTTAGATCAGTGAAATAGACGGAGACTTTAATTGTGTTTCACGTGAAACAATACCGGAGGCAATAATGGCAGTGGATGAAACAGATAAAAAGACAAGTTTGACAACAACAAATTTTAAAAAGACTGAAAATAAAGAGAACCTGAACTCTATTAAGGGCATAGATTCCCCATTTCCAACATGTGTTGTGGGCAAAAATGGTAAAATTGTTTCTGCAAATCAGTTTATAGATAGAGTTTTCTTGTATGATGCTCTTGAAGATATGGATTTTTTTGGCTTAACAGGAGTTAAACTTGAAACGCTAGAAGAAATATCTATTGAGAATACATACGTTACTATTGAAAGAAATGGCTGTATATTTAGATTGATTGCAAGGGATACAGAATCAGACTCTTATCTTGTTACATTTGAAGATGTAACTGATCTTGAAGAACTTCGTCTAAAATACATAGAAAATAGAAACTGCATGGGCAGAATCAGCATTGATAACTATGAAGAACTTCAAAATAGAGTGTCCATTGAACAGAGAAACCAAGCAATAAATTCAATTATAGCTTTAATAACGGAATGGTCTCAAGAGATGAAGGCTTCCCTTAATAGAATAAAGGAAGATGAATTTTTACTTTTTTTCCCATTTTATAAATTAGAACAAGCGATTGAAAATAAATTCGAGATACTCGATAAGGTTAGAAATGTGGATACTGGTGCTGATTTTCCATTGAGTTTAAGCATGGGAATTGGTATAAGCGCTGATGATATGCAAGAAACGGAGAACCTTGCAAACAGCGCGATCGATCTGGCACTCGGTAGAGGTGGAGATCAAGCTGTTGTTAAAACAGATGATAAAACGACTTATTATGGTGGAAAAACTCAAGCAAGAGAGAGATCAAATAAGGGTAAATCTAGAATTATAGCACATGCATTGAAAGTCCTGATTTCTCAGAGTGATCAAATTTTTATTATGGGTCACAGGAATGCAGATATGGATGCTTTTGGATCTTCATTGGGTGTTTTTAGAATCTGTAAACTTGAGGATAAGGACAAAGATATAACCATTGTTGTTTCAACCGTAAACAAATCTTTAAGAGATATATACCAAAGTGCAGAAGATATGGAAACATATAAGTTTGCAAACGGTGAAAAAGCACTTGAACAAATAGGAGAGAATTCACTTGTAATAGTTGTTGATACTCATAGGGCTAGTTATGTGGATTGCCCTGAACTTCTCGAGAAAGCTAAGAACATAGTCGTCATTGACCACCACAGAAGGGCAGAAGATTTTATCAAAAATCCTACACTGCACTACCTTGAGTCATATGCATCATCTACGGCAGAACTAGTAACAGAGATTTTGCAGTATTCAGGAGAGAAGAAACTTTTAGTTAAACTCGAGGCAGAAGCTTTGCTTGCCGGAATGACAATCGATACAAACAGATTTGCAGTAAAGACAGGTGTCAGAACCTTTGAGGCGGCGGCATACCTAAGAAGGTCTGGTGCAGATACCACAGAAGTTAAGCGTTTTTTCCAGACCGATCTTGAGTCATTTAAAATTAAATCTAGATGCATCAGTGATGCGAGATTCTATGATGAAGGTATTGCAATGTCAATTTGCAAGGGCAAGAATGAGGATGCTCAGGTAATAAATTCCACAGTCGCCGACGAACTGCTGACAATCAAAGGCATCAAAGCCTCTTTTGTTGCAGGAAGGAATCAGCAGGGAACAACGGTTATAAGTGCTCGTTCCCTCGGAGATATGAATGTGCAAATTATTATGGAAAAACTTGGAGGCGGAGGACATTTAACAACTGCAGGAGCCCAGTCGGATGATTTGTCACCTGATGAAATCCTAGAAAAAGTTAAAGAGTTGGTGCTCGATATTTCGTAGGATAGCACAACAAAATAACGATGTAATATAATGCAAAATAATGTAATGCAGGATATGGAGGATAGATATGATAGTAATATTAAAAAAAGATATAAAGGGAACAGGTAAGGCAGGAGATGTTATTAAAGTAAGTCCTGGATACGCAAGAAACATGCTTATACCAAGAGGTCTTGCTGTAGAGGCTACAGAGGGAAATGTTCGAAACCTTGAAAAGCAGAAACAAATTCAGAGGGAAAACGAAGCTGAAGCAAAGGCAAAGGCTGAGAAAATAGCGAACAAACTATCAAAGGGGAGTGTTGTAATAAAGACCAAAGCTGGCGAAGGTGGAAGACTATTCGGCTCGATAACTAATAAGGACATTTCAGAAGCGATTGAAGAACAGTTTGGAATTAAGATTGATCGAAGAAAAATTGTTTTGGACAGTCCAATAAAGGAACTGGGTCAAGTCTCTGTTGAAGCAAAACTGTATCCTGAAGTAACTGGCAAATTTACAGTTGAAGTTAAAGAGGAAGCATAATGGCAGGTAGAATACCACCACAAGACTTAAATGCTGAGAGAACAGCACTTGGCGCAATTCTTTTGCGCGGAGAAGAAGCGTTCACCGATGTTTCAGATTATGCCAAGGAAGAAGATTTCTACGATCCGCATAATAGAGAAATTTTTGCGGCGATCGTTGATTTGGCGAAGGCAAGTTCACCAATTGACCAAATTACCGTATCGGAGCAACTGAGCAAAAGAGGAACACTTAAAACTGTGGGAGGCAGAGCTTATATCGGAAGTCTCTCATCTGATGTTCCGTCTGTTTCCAACGCATCGGAGTACGCAAAGATAATTCATAGTAAAGCTGTTTTGCGTTCGTTAATTAAGATTTCGGGCGATATCGAAACGCAAAGTTATGATGCCAATCTCCCAGCAGAAACAATACTTGAAAATGCTGAAAGCGCAATTTTTGAGATTGCACAGGCTCGCCAAAAACGCGATTACACTATGATAAGTGAAGTTCTGATTGCGAATATGACCCGAATAGATGAGGCATGTAAAAACGAAGGAAATGTAGGGGTTGAAACTGGATTTATAGATCTTGATAATCGCATAGGAGGGCTTCAAAAGGGTACTCTAAATATTATTGCAGCAAGACCGGGAATGGGAAAAACTGCACTTGCTTTAAACATCGCGAAAAACATTGCAAAGAGAGGACAATCGGTTCTCATTTTCTCCATGGAAATGGCGAAAGAAGAACTTGGATCTAGACTGCATTCAATGGAGGCTCGTGTGAGCTCTACCAAATTGCGAACTGGCGATTTGATGATAGAAGATTGGGAGCAGCTCAATCAAGCCGTAGATGATTTAAGCAACAGCAAGCTTGCAATTGACGAAACAGCTGCAATTTCAATACTTGAAATGAAGAATAAATGCAGACGTTTCAAAGCAAAAAAAGGTTTGGACCTCGTTATAGTTGACTATCTGCAGTTGATGGAAGCCGAAGGTGAAAACCGCCAACAAGAAGTCAGCAAATTATCGAGGAGTCTTAAACTCATGTCCAAGGAAATGGATTGCCCCTTCCTAGTGCTTTCACAGCTTTCCAGAGGCCCTGAGGCCAGAACCGACAAAAGACCTCTGCTTTCAGACCTGAGAGAGTCCGGCTCCATAGAGCAGGATGCCGATATAGTTATGTTTTTATATAACGATGAATATTATAACGGCGATGAGTCTGATGAAAAAGGCATCACAGAACTCCATATAGCAAAGCATAGGGCAGGTCCGACAGGAACAATCAAGCTTGGATGGAGATCAGAGTATACAGAGTTTGTGAACCTTACAAGCGAGAGTGCGCTTAGGGGAATATGATGAAATACGTAATTGAATCGACCAATGATTTTTTTCTCAAGGATACAGCGATTGAGAATTTATTTATAAGCGAATATATTGTAAGCGCTCCAAGCGATTATGTGAAGGTATATCTCTTCGGCGCGATGTGCAGTCAGAATAATATGACACTCGAAACTAAGGTAATGGCATCGACACTTGGCATTACTGAAGACAAAGTCCTTAAGGCCTGGGAATACTGGGAAACTATGGGCGCAATTAAGAGGCTATACATCGGAGATGACGGAGAACTTGATTTTTCTGTGCAATTTCTCAAGCTAAAAAATAGATTTTATTCCATAGGGCTTGACTCCGATGATGACAGTGCAGGCATTAGCCAGGGAGAAGACAACAAAAAAGCTGAAACAGAAAACGTTTTTGGGAATGAAGAAGTAAAGGCGCTCATCAAGAATATCGAAAAAATAATAGGCACTAACATGACCACATACGGATTTGAGTCTATTATTCGTTTGATAAATGAAAAACATGCCGCTGTCGATATGATAGACTATGCAGCGCAGTATTCGAACAGCCGAAAAAAGGGCGATATGCGCTATATTGTAAGGGTTGTCGAGAACTGGCTTGAAAAAGGAATAAGAGATAAAGAATCGGCAGTGAATTTTGTTCGGGAACACGACGAAAGATATTTCGTATATTCCGTTATCATGAAAAATCTTTTCGGTTATGATAGACCTCCAAATCAGGGCGAAAAAGAGATGATGAACAGGTGGATAGATGATGAAGGGTATTCACTTGAACGCATCTTGAGTGCTTGTAAGAAAACAACTGGTATCCGAGAACCTAACTTCAATTATGTAAACAAGGTTTTGGAAGGATGGCGTAATGAACAAAATCAAAAAGAGGAAAAAGCAAACCAGGACATTGAGATTACACCGAGCATTCTAGAACAATACCTCAGATTTATAAGGGGAGAAGCCCAGGAACAGGCGAAAAACCGTTCTATTAGACTCTTTAGAGATTATCCAGAAATAAAGGATACGGAAAGAAAACTTCAGGAAGCATACAGGGAAAGAATTATCAAAGGCTCTAGAGGCGGCGCAGCAACACGAGCTGAGTATGATAGATTGATAGAGGAACTTAAGACAAAAAAACAGAAATTGCTTGATGAAGCTGGACTTGAGAGTGACTATCTAGAGCCCGAATACAAATGCAATATTTGTTCCGACACCTGCGTTACGAAAGAAGGCGTTTGCAGCTGCAGACAACTGCGGATTGCAGAGGCAAAAGAATGGATGAAAGAAAAACAAAAGCAAACTCAGGATTTGTAGAAAAAAGGGGTATCAGTGATGCAAAAGAGGGTTAGGTACAATTGGTTGAGGATTATCGTAATATCAATAATTGTAGTATCATTGATTTATGGGATTTTTATCGTAAAAAATATGGCAAAGTTGCTTTCTGAAAATTCTGAATTAAAACAGCAGAACGAAGAACTCACAAAGCAGAAAAAAAGCCTAGAGAAGGAATTGAAAAACGTAAACAAGCCCGAATATATCGAGGAGCAGGCTAAATTACAGTTGAAACTTATAAAGCCAGGCGAGACACTTTTTATTCTTGGCGATGATGATCCCCAGCAAAAAGATAAGGAAAATCAATAAGAGAAAAATCTAAGATGGAAAAAGTAAAACCCAGAATAAAAGAAGTAATTGTAGTTGAAGGTCGTGATGACACTCTCGCAGTAAGCCGAGCGGTCGATGCAATTACAGTTGAGACTCATGGCTTTGGAATGAGCGAAGAGATGTGGGAGGTCCTTGATAAGGCATATAAAGAAAGAGGCCTTATTGTGCTCACCGATCCAGACCATGGCGGTAGGTCTATTAGAAACAAAATAATGGAAAGATTTCCAGATAGCAAGGAAGCTTTCATAACTGTGGAAAAAGCTAGTAAAAAAATGGATGTGGGCATTGAGAACGCAGCCCCTGATGATATTTTGGAGGCTTTAGAAAAAGCGAGAGCAGGAATTGCAAAGACAAATTCAGAAAACGCAGAAACAAGTTATGATATGAATATGCTTGCTGAGTGGGGGCTTGTTGGAGAAAAGGGCTCACGTAAACGAAGAGAAATGTTTTGTGATAAGTTAGGCATAGGATATAGCAATTCGAGTGCGCTGATTAAGAAACTCAATTTATATGAGATTGATTTGAAGGAGATTGAGGCAGTGCTGAGGGAAATGGATTGCAGAGGATAATATTAGCGATTTGGAAAGAGTTTTAGGAATTTTAGGGGTAATATGAAACCGTATACAAGAAGTGCAATTAGGGATATCAGTGAGCGACATGGATTTAGGCGTGCTGACAGCCTGGGCCAAAATTTTTTGGTGGATAGAAATATAATCGAAAAAATAATTGATGCTGCAGAGCTGACCCAGGAGACGCTGGTTATTGAAGTTGGGCCTGGAATGGGGGCACTCACGCAAATGGCGGCAGCAAAAGCAGGCAAGGTCATTGCGGTTGAGATTGATCGCCATCTGATACCTGTGCTAAATGAGGTTCTTGGACCAATTGAAAATGTTGAGATCATCAACAGGGATATACTGAAAACTGACATAAATGAACTGATTGTGGCAGAGAGGAAAAACTTTTCAGATTCGGGGCGTGAGCTAAAAAGAGTTGTAATTTTGGGCAATTTGCCGTATTATATTACGACCCCTATAATCATGGGAATTCTTGAAAAAGAAGTAGATATGGATACGATGGTTATAATGATGCAGAAGGAAGTTGCCGACAGGATAGTTGCAACTCCTGGAGGAAAGACGTACGGAGCATTATCCATAGCTTGTCAGTTTTTTTGTGAGACGAATTACGTAACGACGGTGCCCAGAACTGTTTTTCAGCCAAAGCCTAAGGTCGATTCAGCGGTTTTACGGCTTGATAGGAGGAAGGAACTGCCATGGGAAATCGGCGCAGGCGGGAGAGAACTCTTTTTCAAAGTCGTGAGGGCAGGATTTAATATGAGGAGAAAAACTCTCTTAAATGCACTCTCCGCTATGGGTATAGACAAGACTGATTTGAAGAACATCTTAAAGAGCGTTGAAATTGATCCGAGTCGTAGAGCGGAAACCTTATCGATTCAGGAATTTGCAAGGATATCTAACAAAATAGGAAGACAGAGGGAACTTTAATGGACCAAGATAATATGGAAGTCAAAAATATTAAAGATATTAAGACGATATTTGATAGATATAGACATGGATTTTTGGGCTTTTGTGTTATCCATGCATGTATTCTTAACCTTTTTATGGAAACACTCGCAAGGAAGGGCGTATCATGGGCAGGAGGATTTCTTTTCCTTGTAAATTCACCAATAGTATTTTTTTATAATGCCATCATAATATTCGCAACACTTTCTTTTGCAGCCCTCTTCAGACGTCGTGTGTTTGCAATCACAATCATTTCAGCATGCTGGGTGGCAATAGGTGTTGCAAACGGTATAATTCTAACGCAGAGGATGACGCCGTTCACGGTTAAGGATTTGAGCGCTATTACTGAAGGAGCGACGCTGATAACTAATTATTTGTCTAAACTTCAGATTACGTTGATCGCTGCGGGGCTGGTTTTGCTCGTAGTTGGAGTCGTATTTTTGTTTATCAAGGGACCTAAGAAGAAAGACAAAATTAACTACAGGCGAAATGTGGCAGGTTTTATTCTCGTCTGCATGCTCACAGGCGCGGCTACAATGGGAGTAATTAATCAGGGCATTGTCAACACCTTCTTTGGTAATCTGGCTTATGCGTATAGAGACTATGGAATACCATACTGCTTCATAAGTACATGGGTTAATACCGGCATCAAGAAACCTAACAATTACTCAAAGGAAGAGGTCGACAAAATATTGGCTTCGGCTGGGCTTTCTGAAAGGAAGCCGGACTATTTTGTTCAAGGGGATCCCGCAGATAGTAAAAAATATCCGAATATAATTTATCTGCAGCTTGAATCTTTTGTAGATCCTCAGCTTTTCACAAATATTAAATGCGACAAGGACCCAATGTCCTATTACAGACAGCTGATGAAGGATTATTCCTCAGGGGCGCTTGAGGTTCCAGCGTGTGGAGCGGGAACGGCAAATACGGAATTTGAGACATTGACAGGAGTAAGCGCGAGATTCTTCGGACCGGGTGAATATCCGTACAAGTCCGTGTTGACTGATCATCCGATGGAGAGCACTGCTTTTGATTTAAAAATGCTTGGTTTTGGGACTCATGCAATCCACAACCACAGAGCTGTTTTTTACAATAGGCACGAGGTATTTAAAAATCTCGGCTTTGATACATTTACGTCGGTTGAGTACATGAGCGATGTCGACAAAACCCCGAAGAATTGGGCAAAGGATAGTGTGCTTACTGGTGCAATCATGGATGCTCTAAAGAGTACGGACGGCAGAGACTATGTGCATACTATATCTGTGCAGGGACACGGCAAATATCCGCCTGAGCAGTTAATTAAAAATCCTAATATCAATATTACCGCAGCACCAAACGAAGAGCTAAAGTGGAAGTATGAATATTATGTAAATCAGATTTACGAAATGGATAAGTTTGTTAAGGACCTCACTGCAGAACTTGAAAAGTTTGATGAGCCGACTGTTTTGGTGATGTTTGGTGACCATATACCGGCGCTTGATATAACTGAGGAGACGTATGCACCGAAAGATCTCTATCAGACTCAATATGTAATCTGGTCTAACTTCAAGATGGAAAAGATTAATCAGAAACTCAGTGCATATGAACTTTCAAGTGTTTTGTTCGAAAGACTTGGCATACATACAGGGAATATAATACAGTACGGACAAAATGTAGATAGAAACAAGCCTGAATATTTAGAAGGTTTAGAAACGCTGGCATATGATGTCCTTTATGGTAAGAAGTACATGTATGGCGGTAAATCTATTGTTAAGCCTACGGCTATGAAAATGGGTGTAAAACCTATTAAGATAAATAAGATTGTGCAGGCTGGCGATAAGTATTACATTAAGGGTGAGAATTTTACAGAGTATAGTAAGGTTACCTTGGATGGCGAGTTGCTCAAGACGTTCTATCTCGGACCGACGCTGCTTGGGCTTGTGGATGAAGTTGATCCTAGCAAAGCAAAAGAAATGAAGGTCAGCCAGATAGACAGAAATAGCAAGGAAATTATAAGTACAACGGAGTAAACAATAATTCAATATAATATTTGAGAAAACGAGCGGTTAAATCATAGACAGATAAATGCTGTATTGACTGATAAATCAGTTGGTACGGCGTTTTTTCTTGCAGAAAAGAGGCGTTTTGGTAGTAGGCACAATATATAGCAGAATAAATTCAGTTAATACAACATATTGTGAAAAATAAAACAACTTGAGAAAATAACTCGACAATAAACTTTATTTGCATAAATAAAGAGCAATAAAATCAGAAAAACTCTTGAAATTACACATATGGGGGGGGGTAGAATGAACATGTATATTTTTATCAAAAAATAACAATATAAATAAAATTAAAGAAGTAAAAATCAAGGAGGCTCAAAATGAAGAGTTTTTTCAAGAAGATGGCAATAATGCTAATATGCATGAGCGTATTTCTGTCATATATGCCATGGAATGTAGTTTTTGCAACAGATGAGATTGCAGAAACTCCTCAGAACGTAATAACTGAGGAAGCTCAGGGAAGCGGAGAAGTGACAAACCCTGAGGAAGGCAATACTCAATTAGAAAATCCGAAATCTAATGCGGAAATAACTGAGGAACTTCAAGGAGAGCCTTCTTTTCAGGCGAATGAAGAATCTACTGTAGAGAATATTGTCAAGAATGTGAAGGAAAAAGTCCAAAATGTCATAAAGAGTGGTCAAACGCCAGCCAGAGTACCTCAGAATCCTGAGGACTACTTCATATTTAACGAGAGTGCTAAAACTATCATGGGATATAGTTCAGATGCTAATGCACCTAAAGATATCAAGATACCGGCTACAATAAATGGAGTAAAGGTGGAGCATATCGGGGCTAATGCATTTTCAGGGCAGCAACTCACATCAATCACATTTGAATCACCGAGCCATCTTAAGACTATAGGGAATAATGCATTTCAAGGTAACACTTCAATCACATCGGTATCAATACCTAGCGGTGTGACATCGTTAGGTAGCGATGTTTTTTCTGGTTGTAGCGGCCTAACAAGTGTAACGATCCCAGATAGCGTAACAAGCATAGGGTATGGAACTTTTAGATATTGCAGTAGCCTAACAAGCATAACGATTCCAAATAGTGTAACAAGCATAGGGAATTTTACTTTTTATAATTGCAGCAGTCTGACAAGCATAACGATCCCAAATAGTGTAACAAGCATAGGGGGTTCAACTTTTGAAAATTGCTACAGCCTAACAAGCATAAAAATTCCAGATAGCGTAACAAGCATGGGGAATTGTGCTTTTCAAAATTGCTACAGACTAACAAGCATAAAAATTCCGGATAGTGTAACAAGGATAGGGAGCCAAGCTTTTTATAATTGCAGCAGTCTAACAAGCATAACGATCCCAAATAGTGTAACAAGTATAGGGAGCCTTGCTTTTTGTAATTGCAGCAGCCTAACAAGCATAACGATCCCAGATAGTGTAACAAGCATAGGGGATCGTGCTTTTCAAGGAACTTCAAAACTGCAGAGAATCGATATCCCTTCAAAGAACAAAGGAGAGATAGCAGGAGAGCCTTGGGGTGCTAGTTGTCGTGTCTACTGGAAAGATGTTGTTGCAATAGGAGACTTCATTGTCGACATAACTAGAGGAGACCTCGTAGAATATATTGGAACAGGTAACACAGTTACAATACCAAGTAATGTAAACTTTAACGGGAGAAATATTGCTATAAAGAGTATAGGGAATAGGGCTTTTCAAGGTTGCAGCGGTCTAACAAGCGTAACAATCCCAAATAGTGTAACAAGTATAGGGAGCCTTGCTTTTTATAATTGCAGCAGCCTAACAAGCATAACGATCCCAGATAGCGTAACAAGTATAGGGGCTGGTGCTTTTTACGAAACTTCAAAACTGCAGAGAATCGACATCCCTTCAAAGAACAAGGGAGAGATAAGTGGAGAGCCTTGGGGAGCTAAATGCATTGTCTACTGGAAAGGTGTCGTTGCAATAGGAGACTTCATTGTCGACATAACTAGAGGAGACATCGTAGAATATATTGGAACAGGTAACACAGTTACAATACCAAGTAATGTAAACTATAACGGGAGAAATATTGCTATAAAGAGTATAGGAAATAATGCTTTTAAAGATTGCAGCAGCGTAACA